>ENA-OYWT01000293-OYWT01000293.1-human-gut-metagenome-genome-assembly--contig:-NODE-293-length-22182-cov-7.086817_pt1 | contig 22182 bp, 19 predicted proteins | sample MGYA00244171_ERZ653399 | MGnify/ENA primary metagenome ERZ653399 (study PRJEB26926, sample SAMN06164987) | human gut metagenome | biome: ENVO:00009003; feature: ENVO:2100002; material: ENVO:00002003... | reverse complement strand
CGAGATTAGCTGCAGTCTCGTGGGCTCGGAGATGTGTATAAGAGACAGGCTCTACTATAACACTTGAAGAAAGCGCTGTCAAACCCTATATGGTAGGCTCTTAAACTCTTTCAAAATTCAGAATACTCTTGCGATGGGGATGAAAAAACCAGCCGTTTCCGACTGGTTTTTAAGAGCTATTTGAATCTTAGTTCAAGGCATCATCCATTGAAAGAACTTCGTGGAAGACACGTTGTGTCAATTCAGTTTTTTGTTCTGGAGTGAGGTATTTAGTGTTTACACAGTATCCAGAGATACGTACGATAACATCTTCACCGCTCATGATCTTTTCGTAAACGTCTGACAAGTCCATAACGTTCAAGTTAACGTGTTGTCCACCGTTTTCGAAGTATCCGTCGAGGATAGTTACGAGGTTGTCAACTTGTTCGTCGTGAGTCTTACCAAGGGCACGAGGTGATACTTGAGTAGTAAGTGAGATACCGTCAGCTGCATAACCGAAGTCAAGGCTTGCAAGTGAGTTCAAGTTTTGCAACCATCCACCTTTAGCTTTGTTAGATGGGTTAGCACCTGGTGAGAAGAATTCCAATTTAGACAAGTTCACTGAACCATCTTCGTTGAGGTATACCCCTTTGTGAACTGGAGAGTTACCAGTTTGTTTAGAGTAAGCAACGTTAGAAGTGATTGTAAGAAGTGAAACTGTAGCTTCTGCATCTTTGTAGAGTTTGTGGCTACGAAGACGAGTAGTGTAAGCTTCGATCAACCATTCTGCCAATTCGTTTGAACGTGGGTCATCTTCACCCCAACGTGGGTATTCACCGATTGTTTCGTAGTCGTAGATGTAGCCATCTTCGTCACGGATTGGTTTAACTGTAGCGTATTTGATTGCTGACAATGTATCAACAGTATTTGCGAAACCACAGATACCGAATCCCATGTTAGCACGTTGTTTAGTTGGCAAGAAGGCCATTTGAACAGCTTCGTAGTTGTACTTATCAGTCATGTAGTGGATGATGTTAAGGGCATCTACGTAAGTGTCAGTCAACCAATCAAGAGATTTTTCGAAGTTAGCTTTAACAGTGTCAAAGTCAAGAACTTCATCACGGATTGGATCGATGTCAAATACTTTGTAGTCTTTATGAACATCGTCGTAACCACCGTTCAAACCAGTAAGAAGGGCTTTAAGTACGTTAACACGAGCACCGAAGTATTGGATGTTGTGGCGTTGTTCTTCGTTTTCTGGGTCAAGTGGTGATACACAACATGAGATACAGCTCATTTCACCGTATCCGTCTTTAGCCATAGTAGTCACACCTTCGTATTGGATAGAAGAGTGTTTGTGGCTCATGTGCATACAGTAGCGACGGAATGAGTAAGGCAATTTGTCAGTCCAAAGAACTGTCAAGTTTGGTTCTGGAGAGTTACCGATGTTGTCAAGAGTGTTCAAGAAACGGTAGTCCATCTTAGTAACACGGTGACGTCCGTCAGCACCCATACCAGCCATTGAAGTTGTGATGAAGGTTGGGTCACCTGAGTACAATTGGTCGTAAGCTTTTGTACGAGCAAACTTAACTGTACGAAGTTTCATAACGAAATCATCAACGAATTCTTGGATTTCTGATTCAGTATAAGTACCACGAGCAAGGTCACGTTCTGCGTATACGTCAAGGACGATTGGCACACGACCAAGTGAAGTAGCGGCACCGTTGATTACACGACATACTGCCATGAAGGCGATGTTTGTCCATTGGATAGCTTCTTTAGTATCGAAGGCTGGACGACGAACATCTACACCGTAAAGGTCACCAAGGCGAACGACATCTTGAAGTGCTTGGTATTGAAGGTTAACTTCTTCACGAAGACGGATAGTTTCTTCGTCGATTTCTTTGATAGCATTCCAGTCGTTAACTTTTTCTTGCATCAAGTAGTCAGCACCGTAAAGGGCAAGACGAGCGTAAACCCCGATGATACGTCCACGTGAGTAAGCATCTGGAAGACCAGTAACTGTGTGAGCGTGACGTGCACGACGGATGTTTGAAGTGTAAGCACGGAAGATACCATCGTTAACTGTAGTCACGTATTTTGTGAAAATTTCGTGTACAGCTGGGTCTGGTTCATAACCGTGTTCTTTCAAAGCAGTTTCCGCCATACGGATACCACCTTTAGGCATGAAGTTCAATTTGAAGAGCTCATCATTTTGGATACCATAGATAAGTTCATCTTCTTTTGAAATGTACCCTGCGTCAATGTCAGCGATTGAAGTTGGACGAGTATCCATTGGGAAGCGTCCTTCAGCTTCATAGCCTGCTTTAGTTTCATCTACGATTTTTTTAATTTTTAGAGAGCGTTCAGTTGGTCCTGCAAGGAAGCTTTCGTCACCATCATAAGGTGTGTAGTTTGCTTGAACGAAACGTGAAACGCTAGCTTTTTCTTTCCAGTCAGTTCCTTTAAAGCCTTCCCACGCTTTTTCAAAAACATCTGTGTTAGTTTTAACCGTTGCCATAGTTTGGATCTCCTATAATTCTAGTAACAAAATCATCTGTTACATTCTCTAGAAGTATTCTATCACACAGTAACCGCTTACACAACTTTAAAACTCCATTTTTAGAGACATTCTTTTATAATACAGTTTTGAAAACGACAAATCTGTATTATAAATTTCTGTTTTTTGATAGATTTTGGTATCATAAGAGGAGAATGCTTTGTAGTCCCAAAGTTTTATGTGAAAAGCTTTACAATGAGATAAATCTGAGAAAGGAGGCAGGAAGCCATGTTAGAGTTTCCTCTAATAAATGATACCAGTCGGAAAATCATCCATATTGACATGGACGCCTTTTTTGCTCAGGTCGAGATGAGGGATGACCCTAGTCTTAAGGACAAACCGGTTATTATCGGTCACGATCCTAGAAAAACAGGGGGACGTGGTGTGGTATCAACTTGTAATTATGAGGCTAGAAAATATGGTGTCCATTCAGCCATGTCTTCTAAGGAAGCCTATGAACGTTGTCCTAATGCTGTCTTTATCTCAGGAAATTATAGCCATTACCGAGAGGTAGGGATGCAAATTCGTGAGATTTTTAAACGCTATACTGACTTGGTTGAGCCTATGTCTATCGATGAAGCCTATCTTGATGTGACGATAAATAAGCTTGGTGTCAAATCGGCGGTTAAGGTAGCCAAGCTTATCCAGTATGATATCTGGCAGGAACTTCACCTGACTTGTTCAGCAGGCGTTTCCTACAATAAATTTATCGCCAAACTAGCTTCTGATTTTCAAAAGCCTGCTGGTTTGACGGTGGTGCTTCCAGAGGAGGCTCAGGAATTTTTGGAAAAGCTCCCTATTGAAAAGTTTCATGGGGTAGGTAAAAAGTCAGTTGAACGTCTTCATGACATGGACATCTACACCGGTGCCGATCTTCTGAAGGTTCCTGAGATGACTCTGATTGATCGTTTTGGACGTTTTGGATTTGATCTCTTTCGAAAGGCTAGGGGAATTTCCAATAGTCCTGTTAGGCCCAATCGTGTCCGTAAATCGATCGGAAGTGAGCGAACCTACGGCAAGCTTCTTTATAATGAAGATGACATCAAGGCTGAGTTGACTAAGAATGCTAGGCGAGTAGCTGAAAGTGCTCAGAAAACTAAAAAAGTCGGTCGAATTATTGTCATCAAGGTCCGTTATTCGGATTTCTCAACCTTAACCAAGCGTATGACCTTGGACAAATCGACCCAGGATTTCGACACCATCGAAAGGATTGCCCATACCATTTTTGACCAACTGGAGGAAAATAGCAGTGGTGTTCGCCTTTTAGGTGTTACCCTGACAGGTTTGGAAGACCAAGAGGGCAGGCAGTTAGATTTGGATGATTTGGAGTCATGATTTAAAAACAATATAATAGGTAGAGTTTTGCTTCATACCCTGAAAAGTGACCTTGAAGAATCATCAGACCTATGCTATCTTAAATAGTAACCAATAGAAATGAGGGAATAAAAGTAATGAAAAAAGTTTTTACTTATCTGGGCTTGATTTTAGCAACCTGCTTAGTTCTTGTAGCCTGTGCGTCAAACAAGCCAGCGGAAAAGAAAAAGGCCACACCAACACCGACAGAGCGTGCCAAGGCTGATGCGACGATTTTGATTGACACCATGCTTGGAAAATCAAGTAACGGTTTTTCAAAACTCTACGGTGAAAATTACGAAACCTGGACTGAAACGAATGTCTTTGAAAAACAGGTTGCAGACACTATTGAAGAGAAGGGGTATACACCGGAAGAAAAGTATACGTTTAAATACATTGAAGGCTATGATGCCAAGACTCCAACTCAAGTACTTTCTAAGTTCCTTAAGGTCCGTCGTAATATGATTGGTAAGATTCAGGACTATAAGCTGAAGGATGTCAAAGTTAAGGGAAATGATGCGACAGTTACCTTTACTTCACGTTCTGTTAGTGCCTATGGAGCTGCAGCTGCTGTTCGTACTCTCCTTATGAGTCTCTATGACAATGACATTGACAAGTTGAAACAATGGAATCAAGCTGATAACAACGATGTGGAAAAAGGTAAAGCTAAAGATCTCACAACGAAATTCCTTTATGGTGAAAACTTTAACGGTGATTTGACACAATTTAAGGACATTGATAAAGAAATGTCCTATACACCTTTGACAGGTGCTGATAATCTGGAAAAGACTTTCAAGCTTACCAAAGATGATGGTGGAAACTGGACTATTTCTGTAGAAGATTATAAAGAGCTTGCCGAAGCCTTGGTCGACCATGACGAATCAGGAAGTAGAGCCGTTTACGCCGAACGTATCCATAAGAATTTGTCAGACTATCAACCTGAAGATAGTAGCGACTCAAGCAGTAAGTCATCAGGTAAGGATAAGTAGTGTTTTAGTGGATTTGATGTTAAACATGTATGGAAAGCTGTTTTGGACGAAAAGAGTTGTCACTGGTGTGGCAACTCTTTTCTATCTTGTTATTTCTACCCATTCCTCCTATAACCTTTATCTATCACCACTTAGGATTTTATTATTAGACGAGTTGGGATGAAGATGGTAAACTGTTATCACTAACTATTAATGAAAGTATCGAGGAATATAGATATGAAAAAATGGCTTGCAGGTTTAGGGATTCTTGGCTTGTCAGTTTTGACTTTGGCTGCTTGTGGAAACAAGAGTGACGGTAAGTCATCTGGTGAGAAGCAGATGATTACTGTTGCGACAGACTCTGATACGGCGCCTTTCACTTTCAAAAAAGGTGACGACTTCAAGGGTTATGATATTGATTTGGTCAAGGCTATTTTCAAGGATTCGGACAAATATGAGGTCAAGTTTGTAACGACACCTTTTGATTCCATCTTGACAGGGGTGGATTCTGGACGTTATCAGATTGCGGCTAACGACTTCAACTACAATGAAGAACGTGCTCAGAAATATGGTTTCTCAGATCCGATTTCACGTTCTAACTATGCCATCACTAGTGTTGAGGGGACCAAGTACACTAGCTTAGATGATTTGTCTGGTAAGACGACAGAGGTGCTTCCTGGCTCTAACTATGCTCAGTTGCTTGAAAATTGGAACCACGCTAATGCGGACAAGACACCAATTACAATTAACTATGCATCTAGCTCAACTGGTCTTTCAACACGTATTCAACACATTCAAGAAGGAAAAATTGATTTTATCCTTTATGATGCCATTTCCTCTGAGTACATTGTCAAAGATCAAGGCTATAAGTTGGCAGTAAACAAGATTAAAGACGATATCGGTATGAAGACTGATGGTCTTGAATATCTTCTTTTCTCAAATGATAAGCAAGGTAAGGAACTCAAGACTTTTGTCAATAAACGTATCAAAGAGCTTAAGAAGGATGGAACCCTTGCCAAACTCAGCAAGGAATACTTCGGTGGCGATTACGTCAGTGATTTGAAATAAGACTGTTAAAAGTTGAGACTGCTGTCTCAGCTTTTTGACGTTAATAAAGCTGAATTATCAGTGATATGATTTCCTTATCACTTTGATAAGAAAAGACTATTTCACAGACTTTCTGAGTCGTGCTAAAATGAATATTATAAAATTTATGATAAGATATTTGAACGGTTAGCTCTAGGCTAACCGACTTTTTTAGAAAGAAAGGGCGACATTGTGAAAAAGAGTATAGAAGCATTTAATCGGTTACCTTGGTACCTCCAAGTTGTCGTTGGCTTAATTGGTTTGAGAGTAGTTGTTGCTCTGGCTAATCTCTTATCATGGTTAGTGGAGATCCTTTGGGGCTATGTTTTGCAACTGGTTACGGTTGTCTTCAAATGGATTGCATCTTGGATGCCAGCTGGTAAGCTCTTCTCATGGAAGGCTGTCTTTGATGCGGTTCCTCAGATTGTAGAACGCTTGCCTTTAACCTTGGGATTGACTATTGCAGGGGCCTTCTTCGGTCTGATTTTGGCCCTTGTCTTTGCGGTTGTTAAAATCAATCGAGTACGTATCCTTTATCCAATTCAAGCCGTTTTTGTGAGCTTCTTGCGTGGGACACCAATCCTTGTCCAACTCATGTTGACTTACTATGGTATTCCACTCTTCCTTCGTTACTTGAATGGTGAGTTCGGTTTAGATTGGAACATTAATGAGATTCCACCAGCTATCTTCGCTATTACAGCCTTTGCCTTTAATGAAGCAGCTTACATGAGTGAGACCATCCGTGCAGCGATTCAGGCCGTTGACGCTGGGGAAATCGAAGCTGCCCGTTCTCTTGGGATGACATCAGCACAGGTTTACCGTCGTGTCATTATTCCAAATGCAGCTGTTATTGCGACACCAAGTTTGATTAACAGTTTGATTGGTTTGACTAAGGGAACATCACTTGCCTTTAGTGCTGGTATCGTTGAAATGTATGCACAGGCTCAAATCTTAGGTGGTGCTGACTATCGTTACTTTGAACGTTATATCTCAGTTGCCCTTGTATACTGGGCAATCTCAATCTTGATTGAGTACATTGGTCGTTCAGTTGAAAATCACATGGCCATTAAGGCGCCTGAAGTGACTGACATTTCTGGAATTGGAGGTGACCGCTAATGATTAGTATCAAAAATTTGACCAAAGAATTTTCAGGACAAAAGGTTCTTGATGGCATTGATATTGACATTGAAAAGGGTGAAGTTGTAGCTCTTGTTGGTGCCTCTGGTGCAGGTAAGTCAACAATCCTTCGTAGCTTAAACTATTTGGAACAACCTGATTCTGGTACCATTACCATTGATGATTTCAAGGTAGATTTCGAAACAATTACCAAAGAGCAAATCCTTACTCTTCGTCGTAAGTTGTCCATGGTGTTCCAACAGTTCAACCTCTTTGAACGTCGTACAGCCTTGGATAATGTTAAGGAAGGTCTTAAGATTGTTAAGAAACTTTCTGACGACGAAGCTACCAAGATTGCTAAAGAAGAGCTCGCTAAGGTTGGGCTTTCTAATCGTGAAAATCACTACCCACGTCACTTGTCAGGTGGTCAAAAGCAACGTGTGGCCTTGGCCCGCGCCCTTGCAATGAAGCCTGATGTGCTCTTGCTTGACGAACCGACATCTGCCCTTGACCCTGAGTTGGTTGGTGAGGTTGAAAAATCAATCGCTGATGCGGCTAAGTCAGGTCAGACCATGATTTTGGTTAGTCACGACATGAACTTTGTTTATCAAGTAGCTGACAAGGTGCTCTTCCTTGAAAAAGGTCGTATCCTTGAACAAGGAACACCTGACGAAGTCTTTAACCATCCAAAAGAAGAACGAACAAAAGAATTTTTCGCTTCTTATTCAAAACAATATCTTTAAGATGGGATTTTTGTTACAATAGAAAAGTGGGATAGGACTACAGTTTAGTCCATAGTCAAAATCCCACAAGGATGATTAGGAACTTTTGAATGTTTCAAAGGCGACTATAGTCCAATCAGAGGCTGCATCGTGCAGTTATTACTAGTCGAATTTAGAGGTTGGAGAATGTTATCTCAGCCTTTTCTATTTCTCACTTTAGGATGATTTATGTTATTAAATATTTTTAAATTTTATCTCTTAGGCCTTGTGATTGCTTTCTTTGTGTGCTTGGTGATTGGTGCCATTTGGCTTGGATGGCGTGCGTTACGTCGTGCAGACAAAACTGTTAAGGAGCGTCAAGGTGCCCTCTATGATGCTATTATGATGTCGATGGTTTCGATTCCAGTTTTGGCATTTGCTTTTATGGCGATTCTTATCGTGCTGAATGCATAATTCTAGCTTTGTTGGCACATTAGGTGTAAGATATCTCTACAAGAAAATCATATAAGGAGTTACTCATGTACGATACAATTGTTATTGGAGCTGGTCCTGCGGGGATGACTGCAGCACTTTATGCAGCTCGTGCCAACCTTAAAGTGGCAACTTTGGAGCAAGGTGCTCCTGGTGGACAGATGAATAACACGTCTGATATTGAAAATTACCCTGGTTTTGAAAGTATCTCTGGTCCAGAATTGTCTATGAAGATGTTTGAACCCTTGGAAAAATTGGGCGTTGAAAATCTTTATGGTATTGTGTCTGGTATCGAAGACAAGGGTGACTATAAAGTTGTCAAAACTGGTGATGAGGAGTACCAAACCAAGACAGTTATCATTGCGACTGGTGCCAAACACCGTCATATTGGTGTTGCTGGTGAAGAAGAGTACAACAGCCGTGGTGTATCTTACTGTGCGGTGTGTGATGGTGCCTTCTTCCGTAATCAAGACCTCTTGGTTGTTGGTGGTGGAGACTCTGCCGTTGAAGAAGGAATTTATTTGACACGCTTTGCCAATAGCGTGACCATTGTTCACCGTCGTGATGAATTGCGTGCCCAAAAGGTTCTTCAAGACCGTGCCTTCGCCAATGAAAAGGTCAAGTTTATCTGGGATTCAGTCGTTGAAGAAATCAAGGGTGATGATATCAAGGTTCGCAGTGTTGATATCAAGAATGTCAAAACTGGTGAGGTGACTAACCACGAATTTGGCGGTGTCTTTGTTTATGTGGGACTTGATCCAGTTTCAGATTACTTGACAGGTCTCGACATCACTGACCAAGATGGTTGGGTAATTACAGAAGATAAGATGGCGACACGTATTCCTGGTATCTTTGCCATTGGGGATGTCCGCCAGAAAGACCTTCGCCAAATTACAACAGCCGTAGGGGATGGTGCCACAGCTGGTATCGAAGCCTACAACTACGTGACTGCACTTGGTGATAAGTAAAATAAATGGAAACTCGGGAGGTTCTCGAGTTTTTTGTGTGGTCTTGTAGGTATTTAGCATGACTAGATTTCTTTGTGGCAACATCTATGTGTAATTTTTTGTTATAATAGAAAAGTCTTACTAAAAATCAGTAAAAACGAGGTGACCGACTTGCGTGTTGTAGCAGGTGATTTTGGCGGGCGTCCGCTTAAAACGTTAGAAGGCAAAACGACTCGTCCAACAACGGACAAGGTCAAAGGTGCTATTTTCAATATGATTGGTCCTTTCTTTGATGGAGGGCGTGTTTTGGATCTCTTTTCTGGGAGCGGTAGCCTGGCTATTGAAGCTATCAGTCGTGGTATGTCGTCTGCTGTCCTCGTGGAAAAGGATCGTCGGGCACAGGCTGTTATCCAGGAAAATATCAAGATGACCAAGAGTGAGAAGCAGTTTCAGCTTTTGAAGATGGATGCAGCGCGTGCATTGACACAATTGACAGGTCAATTTGACTTGGTGCTTTTAGATCCGCCTTATGCCAAAGAGCAGATTGTGGCTAATATTACTCAGTTAGAGGAGCAAGGGCTCTTGGCTGAAGAAGTTATGTTGGTTTGCGAGACGGATAAGACTGTGGACTTGCCTGAAGAAATTTCAAACTTTGGGATTTGGAAGCAGAAAACCTATGGTATCAGTAAGGTGACCGTTTACGTGCGTTAGCCTTTGATAGGGAAGTTGGAGAAAGGAATGCTATGACAAAGATTGCTATGTTTACGGGGTCTTTTGATCCAATTACCAATGGGCATATGGATATTATTGCCAGAGCCAGCAAGCTCTTTGATGAGCTCTATATTGGACTATTTTATAATAAAAATAAGCAGGGCTTCTGGGACATTGAGACTCGCAAGCGTATCTTGGAAGAGGTTGTAGCAGATTTTCCTAATGTCAAGGTTATAACGGCTCACGATAGTCTGGCTGTAGATGTCGCCAGAGATCTTGGGGTGACTTATCTGGTTAGAGGCCTTCGTAATGCGACAGATTTTGACTATGAGGCTAATATGGATTATTTCAATAAGGGGCTGGCGCCTGAGCTTGAAACGGTTTATTTGATTGCTAGTCATGAGGTGACACCAGTGTCCTCGAGTCGTGTGCGTGAGTTGATTTATTTTGAAGGGGACATTAGTTCTTATGTTCCTCCAGCAGTTGTTAAGGAAGTGGAGGCCAAGCGTGGCAAACAAGAACGAATCTAAATCACTATTAGGGAAAATTTGGCGGATTAAGTGGTGGTTGCTAAGTATTTTTACGGTACTTTTCCTCCTCTTTGCCCTCTTTTTCCCGCTCAATAATTACTATGTTGAGCTTCCGGGTGGTGCTTTTGATACCAAGGAGGTCTTGACAGTCGATAAGAAAGCTGATGATTCAAAAGGATCCTACAATTTTGTGGCGGTGGCCCAAACCAAGGCGACCTTGGCCCTCATGCTCTATGCTCAGCTTAATGATTTTGCTAAGCTTCAAACGGCTGAAGAGGCGACTGGAAATTACTCTGATGAAGATTTCATGCGTATCAATCAATTCTACATGGAGACTTCCCAAAACCAGGCGATTTATCAGGGCTTGACTCTGGCTGGTAAGGAGGCTAGCTTGGAGTATATGGGTGTTTATGTGCTTCAGGTGGCTGATGACTCTAGTTTCAAGGGTGTCCTTAATATTGCGGATACGGTGACAGCTGTCAATGGCAAGACCTTTGACAATTCTACTGACTTGATTAAATACGTCCAAGGACTTAAGTTGGGTTCAAAAGTCAAGGTTACTTATACGACAGAGGACAAAGAAAAGACTGCTACTGGTAAGATCATTAAGATTGCTAATGGTAAAAATGGTATCGGTATTGGTTTGACAGATCATACTGAGGTCAAGAGTCCTGAAAACGTGAAGTTTAAACTTGATGGTGTTGGTGGACCAAGTGCGGGGCTTATGTTTACTTTGGCTATTTACGATCAGGTGTCTGGTCAAGACCTCAAGGCTGGCCGTAAAATTGCTGGAACAGGCACTATTGAAAAGGATGGGGCTGTCGGTGATATCGGTGGGGCCTACCTCAAGGTGAAATCAGCGGCTGATAGTGGCGCAGATATTTTCTTCGTGCCAAATAATCCAGTAACTAAGGAAATGAAAAAGGCTGATCCGGATGCCAAGACTAACTATCAAGAGGCCAAGGAAGCTGCCAAGAAACTGGGGACCAAGATGAAAATCGTCCCTGTTAAAACAGCTCAAGAAGCTATTGATTATTTGAAAAAGACTAAATAAGAAGAGAGAGTAGGACAGGCAGAAATCCATGATTTTTGTCCTAGTCTTACTCTCTTTTTAAGGTCAAAGTGTTATAATAGTCTTTATGAAAAAACGTTATAGAACAGTCAATGATTACTATCGTGAAATTTTTGGCGAAAAGATTTTCAAACTTCCTATAGATGCGGGCTTTGATTGTCCCAACCGTGATGGCACAGTGGCCCACGGTGGCTGTACCTTTTGTACGGTATCAGGGTCTGGGGACGCCATTGTAGCTCCTGAGGCGCCGATTCGTGAGCAGTTTTATCATGAGATTGACTTTATGCACCGCAAGTGGCCAGAAGTTCAGAAATATCTGGTTTATTTTCAAAATTTTACCAATACCCACGCTCCGCTTGAGGTTATCAAGGAACGCTACGAACAGGCTATCAATGAGCCTGGTGTTGTTGGCATCAATATCGGTACCCGCCCAGACTGTTTGCCAGATGATGTGATTGATTATCTGGCAGAACTCACAGAACGTATGCATGTGACTGTTGAACTTGGTTTGCAGACGACTTATGAAGAAACGTCAGAACTCATTAACCGAGCACACAGCTATGAACTCTACGTGGAGACCGTGAAGCGTCTGCGTGAGCGTGCACCAAAGGCTGAAATTGTATCGCACCTGATTAATGGATTGCCAGGGGAAACCCACGAGATGATGGTGGAAAATGTTCGCCGTTGTGTGACGGACAATGACATTCAGGGAATCAAACTCCACCTCCTCCACCTGATGACCAATACGCGTATGCAAAGAGATTACCACGAGGGGCGTCTTAAATTGCTGAGTCAGGAAGAGTATGTGTCCATCATCTGTGACCAGTTGGAAATCATCCCTAAGGATATCGTCATTCATCGGATTACTGGTGATGCGCCGCGAGATATGTTGATTGGTCCTATGTGGAGTCTCAACAAGTGGGAAGTCCTTAATGCCATTGACAAAGAGATGGAACGTCGTGACTCATGGCAAGGGTGCAAAGTCGTTAGCGAGAAGGAGGAAAAAGCATGATTAAACGACCCATTCATCTATCTCATGACTTTTTAGCAGAAGTGCTGGATGATGAGAGTGTCGCTGTCGATGCGACCATGGGAAACGGCAATGATACAGCCTTTCTGGCTGGTCTTGCCAAGAAGGTTTATGCCTTTGACGTGCAGGAGCAGGCGCTTGAAAAGACCAGTCAACGCTTGTCAGACCTGGGAATTGAAAATGCGGAACTCATTTTAGATGGTCACGAAAATCTGGACCATTATGTCACGGAACCTATTCGAGCAGCTATTTTCAATCTGGGCTACCTGCCATCTGCAGACAAGAGTGTCATCACTAAGCCCCATACGACTCTTGAGGCCATTGAGAAAATCCTTGACCGTCTAGAGGTGGGTGGACGCTTGGCTATTATGATTTACTACGGTCATGATGGTGGCGATATGGAGAAGGATGCTGTGATAGAGTACGTTATTGGTTTGGACCAGCGTGATTTTACAGCCATGCTTTACCAACCCCTTAATCAAATTAATACCCCACCATTTTTGGTGATGTTGGAGAAATTACAATGATTACAGATATTAAAGAAAAACTTGCAGATATGCAGGCCAAATATATCGACAAGCAAAGTGCCGAGGATACTTTGAAAAAGGTTGATAATCGTAAAACGGCTAAGATCAAGAAAAAGTTAGCTAGTCTTGAGGTCGAACGTTGCCATAAACTTTTAGCCAAGGAAGATGTCACTGCCATTGATAAAAAAATTAGTAAGCAAAAAGAACTATTCTCAAACTGTTGTCATAAGGAAGGGTAGGAGGAGCTATGCATCTATCGTTAGCTTTGCTTGTTCTTCTTTTTAGCTTGATTTTATCGAACGTTATTAATCGTGTCTTTCCACGTCTTCCCCTACCTTTGATCCAAATTATTTTTGGAGTGGGTATCGGTTTTCTTTTTAAGGAAAGTGCTTTCGAGCTTGAAACGGAACTTTTTCTAGCTTTCATTATTGCTCCCTTGCTGTTTCGTGAGGGTGAAGAAAGTGATATTACCAGTATTTTACGTAACTGGAAACTTATTCTATTTTTGATTTTTCCAGTTATCTTTGTATCTACCTTGGGAATCGGTTATCTTGCTAAGGCCGTCTTGCCTGCTTCGGTACCCTTGTCTGCCTGCCTAGCCATTGGGGCGGCTCTTGGGCCAACGGATTTGGTTGCCTATTCCGCTATTTCTAAACGCTTCAGTTTTCCAAAGTGGATTAGCTATATTTTGCAAGGTGAAGGACTTCTAAACGATGCCTCTGGCTTGGTTGCCTTTCAGGTGGCAGTGACTGCATTGACAACAGGTGCTTTCTCCCTCCTTGGTGCTAGCTGGAATTTGGTTATTTCTGTGCTTGGTGGTTTTTTAGTTGGCTTGATTACGGCCCTACTTAATCGTCTCTTTTTGACCATTTTGGACAATATGGATGCTGCAGATGTCACAGGTGCTCTCTTACTAGAGTTGGTACTACCGATTTCCTCTTACTTTGTAGCCGAGGAAATTCATGCTTCTGGTATTATTGCCGTAGTAGTAGCAGGGATTTCACTTGCCAGTCGCTTTAAAAAAATCACCGTTTTTGATGCTAAGTTGGATAGTGTTTCTCATACGATTTGGGGAACCATTACCTTCATGCTTAATGGCATGGTCTTTTTCCTCTTGGGAACAGAACTTCCAACCCTAGCAGCCCCAGTACTGCGTAGCACTACCTACGATAATCTCTGGATGCTTCTTGCTATCGTCCTTTTAACAGCGACCATGTTTGGCATTCGTTTTGTTATGATTAGTGCGGTATTTGCCCAAAGAGCTTGGAGGGCCAAACGATCACTGAAAAAAATCTGGAAGGGTGCAACTCTTTTAACCTTTTCTGGGGTCAAAGGAACGGTCTCAATAGCAACCATCCTTTTGCTTCCGGTTGCCAATATGACAGCTTTGGAACATAGTCTCTTGCTCTTTACGGTAGCGGGTGTCACTTTATTAAGTTTCTTAACAGGTATCTTAGTCCTACCTAAGCTAGCCACTGGACCAGCGCACACAACCAACCATTATATGCAGATTGCCATTCTTAATGATGTGGTCGGTGAGTTGGAAAAAGATCTAAAACAGTCAACTAATCAAGGAGCTGTCTATGCTACTATTGACAACTACAATCAACGCTTGGAAGATTTAATCTTGGAGCAGGAATCAAATGATGTCAAAGAAGAGTTGGCCAATATCCGAGTCATGATTATGGAAATTGAGAGTGAGGGTCTGGAATATGCCTACAAGAAGGGCAAGATTTCAGAACTCGAATACAATCTCTACCAACGTTATATCAAGGGCTTGGAACGTCGTATCAACCGTGGTTTTGTCTCTAGCCTTTCTTACGCCCTAGCTGTCTTTGTGCGTGGCCTTCGTAGATTGTTACACTTAGCTCTTACTTTCAAGTTTCGTATTGATCAGGATGATACTAGAAGAGGTCCTAGGTTGACGGAAGAAAACCGCGACCATATGACTGAGCTCTATTTGACAAATACTGAGCAGATTTTGGAAGCCTTGAGTAATCTGGAAGGTGTTTATCATTCAGATCTCTTGTCTTATTTGAAGCGCAATCGACTTCAAGAGGCTGAGATTATTCAATCAGGTGCCTTTGTTGAGCGGGTTATCACCCACCTTCATCCAGACAATATCGATGAAATGTTACGAGGCTACTATTTGGAACGTAAGGTTATTAACGAGTACGAGCAGGCCGAGCTTATCTCTCGCCGTTATGCCAAGCAGCTTCGTAAGGAAGTCAATACTTTGGAGGATTACTCTCTCAAAGAAACTAGCAACACTTTAACCTATGATATGATTAATTTGGCTCGAGGTCGAGCTTAAGCAGGCGTTTAGAGTATACAGCTTGTAGCTAAATGAGCAAAAAAGTCAATTTTTTAGAAAAAATATTGACTTTTTGTTTTTTTAGGGGTATAATTTCAGCGAAAAATTCATTTTTCTAAAAATTATATAATGTTCCTCTGGAGGTTTATTTTGTCTATTAATAAGTTTTCTAAATATGGAATTGTTTTAGTTGCAGCTATTACAGTTGCGACTGTAGCACAGTCCCAATTCGGTCAGTCGTCTTCAAAAGTGTATGCCGATGAAATTGCTAGTACGGCGCCAAAAACGAGTGAAGTCCCAAGCATAACACCTGCTACTAGCGAAAACGTTAGTACAATGCCAACGACGAGTGAAGCACCAGCAGTAGTTTTGGCTTCAGAAAATAGCGAAGCTCCTGAAACAAGTGCTTTATATTCAGAAGATGGAGGTCTTGCAGTAACTCCAACTGATATAGTTTCACCGACAAGTACAACGCCAAGTGAAAATTCAAGTGATAAGTCACTTTTCTTTCTTTATGTAGAGCATACAGATAGTGGTGTCGAACAATCGGGGACTGGTGTCTACGGCGCTAATGAAGATGGGCGCTTCGTTATTCCTGAGGGAACTGATTATAGGTATTCTTACTATACAATCACGTCAGATGATGGAAAGAGTTTTAAACCTGGAGATGTTATACCTTATGATAGTCCACTTTTAAATCATCCTAATTTTGATGACAATCCTATAACATATACCTACTATAAAAATAAACCTTCTGTAGAAGGGAACATTATCGTGAACCCAGTCATTAGACCTTCATGGCATCATGGAGATTCTATTTCTTTTCATGTTCGTTATGGTGTTTTTGAGAGAAATAGTAAATATGGTGTTCCAGCAGTAATTGATATCGCACCTTATGACACTGTTGATGTACCTTTGGATAAGCAGGTAACAGTAAGCGCTAAAACTATACCAGGCTATACTTTAGATAGCGCTAATAAATACGAAACTGGTTCTGATATTCCTAATAATACGTTGATGTTATCTTCCTCATATTTTGTTACTGATAATACTGGAACACCAATGGCCATGTTCCTTTATAAAAAGAACAATAGTGAGACAGCATTTAAAGATAGTTTAACTCCATCTGCAAAACCATCATCTCAGTCTGAAGGTCCGTTAACCTATACTGTTATTTATCATTTTACTGGTGAGGATTCGCGTTCTGTAGAATATACGATAGAGCCTGGTGAGACAAAATATTTAAAACTTGGCGGTAAAGGTGCCGTAGCCTTTCCAGTCATTAGCGGTACACCATCCTTTTACGAAGTTAGCTATGACAGAGTAAAAGCTGGTAAAACGCTTTATGAATTTTGGCAGTATGACTACCATACTCATAACGGAGATGGTACTCCTAAAGTGACCGATACATCTTCTACACCAGCGACCAGCACTACTCCGGCTACTAGTGAAGCTCCTGCAGTTAGCACAACACCTGCTACTAGTGAAGCACCAGCAGTTAGCACAACACCTGCTACTAGTGAAGCACCAGCGGTCAGCACAACACCTGCGACAAGTGAAGCTCCTGCAGTAAGCGCAACGCCAGCTACTAGTGAAACCCCTGCAGTTAGCACAGCACCTGCTACTAGTGAAGCTCCTGCGAACAGCACAACGCCAGCTACTAGTGAAGCTCCTGCAGTTAGCACAACACCTGCTACTAGTGAAACCCCTGCAGTTAGCACAACGCCAGCTACTAGTGAGACTCCAGCAGTTAGCACAACACCTGCGACAAGCGAAGCTCCTGCTGTAAGCACAGCGCCAGCTACTAGTGAAGCTCCTGCGGTCAGCACAACGCCTGCGACAAGCGAAGCTCCTGCTGTAAGCACAGCGCCAGCTACTAGTGAGACTCCTGCAGTTAGCACAACACCTGCTACAAGTGAAGCTCCTGCAGTCAGCACAACACCTGCTACAAGTGAAGCTCCTGCGGTCAGCACAGCGCCAGCTACTAGTGAGACTCCAGCAGTTAGCACAACACCGGCTACTAGTGAAGCTTCTGCAGTTAGCACAACACCAGCTACTAGTGAAGCACCTGCGAACAGCACAACGCCTGCTACTAGCGAGACTCCTACGGTTAGCACAACACCAGCTACTAGTGAAGCTCCTGCAGTTAGCACAACGCCGGCGACTAGTCTAGTGACTTCAAAAGACACTCATTCCATGAATTCTGTCACTTCTTCATCTACACAAACACGTAATGCAGGAATTAAATCGGAAGCTGATGGAAAATTGACAGGTCACGATTTACCAAAAACAGGAGATACAAACACTAAAGTTGGTATGCTAGGTATGGTTTTGGTAGGACTTGGTTTGACAAGTTTAGTTTACAAAGGTCGTCACAGACGTTCAAAATAGATAAGTGCTAATAGTCAAGTTAATAGTAAGACTATAAGTAGAAAAAAATAACGAGAAATCTGTTTTTACATAAACGGATTCCTCGTTTTTTTAATGTCTCTCTTTTTCATTATCGTGGTTTGGAAAAAGAAAGCCCAGTCCTAGGCATGTTAGGATTCCTGCAACAATCAGGATACTGTTTGAGATAGGGAGCAAGTCATAGATTGCATTAGCAATCATTAAACCAATCAAAGTACTCATGAGGCTAGATTTATAATCTTTTTTGATAAGATTTTCTATTGCAAAGAAAGCAAAAAGAGCGACTGGAAAGAGTGGCCAAAGGGATACCTCCATTTTTGGGAAGCTGAGAATACTGTAAATGATAACTGTTACTGCTGTACCGATTAATCCAAAGCCTATTACTTTAGTCATGTTTTTACCTCGTTTTCTATGTCTGAAAGATATTTTGTTTTAACACCTACTAAGTTATCAAAAGGTTAACTTGCGGACAATATCATTTGTCTATGTGGTTAATTCTAGAATCTATTCGGTCAAAAAGGACTGTTTTGTAATCAAGTAAAGAAAAGTGGAAATAATTTACTGTAAAGGTAAAACGCTTACATAAAAAGGAGTATAATGATATTGAAAGATGTTTTCTCTAAGATTAAATGAAAGGTGGGGTAGTTGTATGTCCAGAAAAACTTGGTATTATATACTTATCTTTTTTGAAGTATTGTTAGCTCTTTCTATGCTTAGGTCTTATGGTTTGCATTTTGAGTATGAAACGCTCAATTCTGTATCCTTACTAAGTTCTCAATTTCCACAGCAACTCTTTTTAGTCTGGTTTGTTTTTAGGCTTTTGAAGGACAAGTGGAAAGCTGAGGGCGTCTTAGCTGTGCTTGCCTTCCATATTTGTCAGCTAGTTACCTATTTCATCATACCGGCTTCCATTTTTAAGCCTTGGTTGGTTTCCCCAGTTTTAACTATTATGTGCCTAATTTGGCTTGTCATTACGATTAGGAAGACAGAGCTTCCAACACTCTTAGCCTCTCTTAAGAGTTCGTCAGCTTGGCAGTCCTCTGTTCCCCTTCTTGGATTAGGGATGGTCGCCGTAGTATGGAGCACACACTATATAAATATTGATTTAGAAGATTTAAGTAGTCTTACTTCCATACTGTATCCTATACTAGAGTGTGCAAGTATATTTTTGTTCCTTACATTAATAGCTGAAACAACTCAAAAGAAATTAAGAATTTCTTCAATCCTTATCATAATCATTAGTTTACTTGAGTTGATTTATGCTTTCTTAGTTGACCATATCATTACTGATGTCTCTCTTTTTCTACTAGTAGTATCAGCCTATCTGGTCTATCGTGTAAGTGGCAACACTTCCACACTAGTTAAAAAATGGCAGAAGAAGTATGGGTTTGAGTTGAGTGAGGATGACCTACTGGTGGAGAAAAGAACCAAACCAGTCATTGAAAAGCGTAAGGTTTATGATTATGCGGAGAGCCAAAGACAACCAAATCCTCAAAGTCTTCATTCTCCTTGGCTTTGGACAGCTTTTATTCTATCCTTGAGGAATTTAGTTTTTAATATAATTGCAGTTTTCAATTATCCTACTGATGAAACCAATCCCTTAGCAGGTATCGGTTGGTTTATGTACTTCATCGTGATGATTCCATTAATTATTATTCCTACTGTGATGCTTCCAAATGCCATAAGAACTGCTGACAAAAACCGTCTATATATAGTTGCTATGTTATTTATTTTAGTTGCAAGAAGCTCTATAGAACAACTTATCGTTCCAGCCTTAGTTTTGTACGGCGTATCGAAAATAAAAGAGGAGTAGCCATAAAACAAGAAGTCCCCTAGACCTAGTCTGGGGGACTTCTTGTTTTGATGTTGTTTTAGAATTGGCCCTAAATCAAGTTAATTTATGACTTGTCTCTATAAAAGAGGGTTAATGTAAAAACGATGGTCGTCAATTGGGATAATTTGAACAGGATTTTGGTAGAAGTCAGCTAGAACTTCCGGTGTGATAATATCGTTTTTTGGTCCTTGTGCCACGATTCTTCCCTGACGGAGTAGGAGAATGTGGTCCATTTTTTCAGTAATCTCTTCAGCGTGGTGGGTGACATAAAGAACTAATGGAGCATGTGGAAGCGAGGTGATACGGTCAATCTGACGTAAAAGTTTTTCGCGGGCAAATAGGTCCAAGCCAACAGTCGCTTCGTCAAGGATAATGATGTCAGGATCTTCCATGAGACTGCGAGCAATCAAACAAATTTGTTTTTCTCCTTGAGACAGGCTATGGTATTTACGACCTATCAAATCTCCAGCACCAAGTGAGGTCAGCATGTCCTTGGCTTCTTGCAACTCCTTATCCCCATATGCCTTGTAGAGGATTGAGCTCTTGTATTTACCAGTAAGGACGATTTTTTCAGCTGTCATATGTTGAGGAAGACGCTCAGTGATGAAGGAGCTGACGATACCGATATGTTGACGAAGACCTGTGATGTCTCCATTCCCAAAGGTGTAGCCTAGTATCTCAGCCTTTCCCTCAGAAGGGAAGAATTCAGCTGTCAACAAACGTAGGAGGGTTGATTTTCCAGCACCGTTAAGTCCCAGGATAGCCCAGGTTTGTCCTTTTTCAACTGTCCAGTCAAGATTAGACAAGAGTGTTTTTCCTTGTCGAGCCAAGCTGACATTTTCTAAGCGTATAAGTGACATAAGTCTCTCCTTCGATGATAAATTACTCTAATTATAGCATAAAATAGGAACCTATATTGGGAAATTGTGATATAATGGAAGTCAGAATTTTTTTAGAGGAGAAGAAAAAATGGAAGACTCCAGTGGTCAGTCCTTATTATTTCAATCTATTTTATTACTAATATTAACCTTGCTTACGGCCTTTTTCTCAGCATCAGAGATGGCTTTAGTATCACTAAACCGTTCACGTGTGGAACAAAAGGCTGAAGAAGGCGACAAGAAATTTATTCGCCTGCTCAAGGTTCTTGAAAATCCAAATAACTTCTTATCAACCATTCAAGTTGGTATTACCTTTATCAGTCTCTTACAAGGGGCTAGTCTCTCCGCTTCACTAGGTGCAGTGATAGCGACTTGGTTTGGTCATGCAGCCTGGGCTAAGACAGCAGGTAGCATGATTTCTTTGGTTGTCTTGACCTATATCTCGATTGTTTTTGGGGAACTTTATCCTAAACGTATTGCTATGAACCTCAAGGAAAATCTAGCCATCTACTCAGCACCAGTTATTATTGTTACTGGTAAGATTGTTAGTCCCTTTGTTTGGATTCTTTCAGCATCGACAAATCTTGTGTCTCATTTGACGCCTATGACCTTTGATGATGCGGATGAGCAGATGACTCGGGATGAGATTGAGTACATGTTGGCCAAGAGTGAAGATACACTTGAGGCTGAAGAAATTGAAATGCTCCAGGGGATTTTCTCTCTTGATGAATTGATGGCACGTGAGGTTATGGTCCCTCGTACCGATGCTTTCATGATTGATATCGAAGACAATACTCAAGAAAATATCCAAGCTATTCTCAAGGAAAGTTTCTCTCGTATCCCAGTTTACGAGGATGACAAGGATAAGATTATCGGTGTCATTCATACTAAAAACCTTCTAAAAGCAGGTTTTGAACTTGGTTTTGAAAATATCAAACTTCGTCGAATCATGAACGAACCTCTCTTTGTTCCAGAGACTATCTTCGTAGATGATCTCTTGGCGGCCTTTCGTAACACCAATAATCAGATGGCTATCTTGCTTGATGAATACGGCGGTGTTGCTGGTCTTGTTACCTTCGAGGACCTTTTGGAAGAAATCGTTGGTGAGATTGACGACGAAACAGATAAAACTAGTGTGGAAGTTCGTGAAATTGGTGAGAATACTTATATTGTCGAAGGAGCTATGACTCTTAATGACTTCAATGAACATTTTGATACAGAACTTGAGAGTGATGACGTTGATACTATCGCAGGTTATTATTTGACTGGTGTGGGGGCCATCCCAACTCAAGAAGTTAAGGAACACTATGCAGTTATCAACAAGGACAAACACCTCGAATTTATCAATGATAAGGTTAAGGATGGTCGCGTAACCAAACTTAAGGTAATCATCACGGCAGCTCCAGAAGAGGCAGAAGAATAGTTTTCTACATGTTTTTATTAGAAAATATTGAAACTTAAAAGCGACTATTTACTAATTAGGCACTTTCTCTCATTATGAGTGAAAGTTCTTTTTCTTATCTATCTTGGAATATCCGCTTATCAAAATAATAAGATTAGAAAATGCCTATAAAGTACGTTATAAAGCCTTTTTTACCTATCCAAACTGCTAGACTTTGTCATAAAAGGAACTATAATTTTGGAGATACTCTAACATATTTTAGCGTATTGATAG
>ENA-OYWT01000292-OYWT01000292.1-human-gut-metagenome-genome-assembly--contig:-NODE-292-length-22261-cov-13.691435_pt1 | contig 22261 bp, 15 predicted proteins | sample MGYA00244171_ERZ653399 | MGnify/ENA primary metagenome ERZ653399 (study PRJEB26926, sample SAMN06164987) | human gut metagenome | biome: ENVO:00009003; feature: ENVO:2100002; material: ENVO:00002003... | reverse complement strand
CACTGGTGGCATCCAGCTCGTCCAGGTCTAAGTCGATCTCTATCGTGTCATCTGGTTTTTGTTGGGACAAAAGAACAACCGTCTCTACGTGCGTCGTATGAGAAAACTGATCAAATGCCTGCCACTTCATGAGTTCATACTTCTCTTCACACAGTATCTTCAAATCCCTTGCCAATGTTGCCGAATCACAGCTCACATATACAATCCTCTCCGGTGACATCGCAAGCATTGTGTCCAGACACTTCTCATCGCAGCCCTTTCTTGGCGGGTCAACGACTATCACATCCGGGCGAAGCATATCTGTACGTCCGGTGGATGCTGTATCATCAGTGATATTCTCTTTTTTCTTTGCATTTTCATAAAACTGTGGCAGCACCTCCTCAGCCTTTCCTACGAAAAACTGTGCATTTGTGATGCCATTGAGCTTCGCATTGTTTTTGGCATCCTCGATTGCCTGAGGCACTATTTCCACTCCGTACACCTGCTTTGCCTTCTGTGACAAAAAGAGCGATATTGTACCGATACCACAGTAGAGATCCCAGACATTTTCATTTCCTGTTAGCCCTGCAAATGCAAGTGCCGTGCTGTAAAGCTTTTCTGTCTGCTTCGGGTTTACCTGATAGAACGACTGTGGCGAAATCTGATATGTGATGCCTGTCCCCTGTGGTGTGAAATCAGGGTAAGAAAGCAGATGGATGGTGTCCTCAATATATGGTCTTCCCCATATGCAGACCGTCTTTTTGCCAAGGATGACATTTGTGTTTTCCTTGTTGATATTGTAGGAAATCGAAGTCATTCCATCGATTTTTGAGAGTCTTTCGCACAGTATATCTGCTGCATTCCCGGCTCGGCGTTTTGCTTCAAGACTGTCCCCATTTATCACAAGGCACACCATAATCTGCTTTGATGTAAAACCATATCTGATAAGCACATGGCGCACGAGCCCTTTGTGTGTGTTCTCGTCATACGGTGTGATGCCGCACTCATTCATCCATTCCTTTATGATATCCAGTATCTCTTTGTTTTGCGGCACCCCAAGCCTGCAGTCCTCAACCGGGATGATATTGTGGCTTCGCGATGCATAAAAGCCTGTCACTATATTGCCATCCCTGTCATATCCCACCGGAAACTGTGCCTTGTTGCGGTAGCGGTATGGATTGTCTGCGCCAACAGGCGGCTGCATTTTACTGTCCAGCTTTGCCTCGGAAAATCCACCTATACGCATGAGATTGTTGCGCACCTTATTATTTTTAAATTCAAGCTGCTTTTCATAGGAGAGCGCCTGTATCTGGCAGCCGCCACACCTCTTGTGCAGCTCACATTGCGGCTCAACGCGAAAAGTGGAAGGGGTCTTAATCTCTTCCACTCTTGCGTAGCCATAGTTTTTCTTTAATTTTGTTGCGCGGGCTGTTATGACGTCACCAATCAGTGCATCCTTTACGAAAAAGGTCATGCCATCATAATGTCCGATACCCTCGCCATCTGTTCCCATATCTGTTATTTCAAGTTCAAATATGTCATTTTTTTTCATGCTTTTCTCTTCTTTATTTATATGTATAATTACCTTTATAATGTTTGTATCCGGCGCAAGCTTTCACACCAAAAATCACACCGTAGCTATCTTTAATATTGTCCGCCTTTTTACACACTTGTTCTGCGGAAATTTGTCTCCATAAACCTGTTGTAGCCCTGCCACTTTGTATCGTTTTCAGGCACATTTACAAGCAGCTCCCTGAAGGTCTCCATCTTGGCATCTATGTTGTCTGCAAAGCTAAGTGCAAGTGCCTCGACAAGTGCCGGCTTTTTCGGAGAGCCAAACTCAAGCTCGCCGTGGTGGGCAAGTATGCAGTGCTTCAGCTCGTTTGCGAGCACTACCGGGAAGCCGTCGATGCTCTTAATCGCATCGCCTACCCACTCTGCACCAATCATGATATGTCCGAGGAGCTGACCAGCGTCTGTATAGTCATTCTCCGGGAAAGTAGAAAGCTCCTTTAATTTTCCGATATCATGGAAAATAGCTGCTGTAAGAAGTAGGTCACGGTTTAAAACCGGATACATTTTTGCAAAATAATCACAGTTCTTCGTCACACCGAGTGTATGCTCCAAAAGACCTCCTACAAAGCCGTGGTGCACGCTCTTTGCGGCTGAATGGAACTTGAAACGACGCTCAAACTCCTTATTGTCAAAAAAGCTATGTAAGAGCTGTGACAGGTACTGATTCTTTACAGAACCGATAAAGCCCATGAGTTCCTTATACATGACCTCGACATCCTTATCGCTGACCGGCAGATAATCCGCAGGGTCATATTCTCCCTCGTTTACCTTTCTCGCACGCTTTATGGAACACTGCAAATTGCCCTGAAAGCTTGTGATATCACCGGTTATGGCTATGTAATCCATTGCATCAAATTCCTCAATGCCTACTGAGCCCACATCCCATATCTTGGCATCCAGCGTGCCTGTCTTATCCTGCAGGATAACATTGTCATAAGGCTTTCCGCTTTTGGTCATGGCTGTCTGCTTGCTCTTGCATAAAAAAATCTCATTGATTCTCTCTCCCTCGCGGAGAGTTGAAATATACTTCATATATCCTCCTAATTTCGGCTAATTCATCACTCCGATTTTCACCTGACAGGTAATCTCCGTGTAGCCGTTGCTTCCTTTTCTCTTTACTTTCAGATTGCAGGTATCCTCAGGCTTTTGCTTCATAAGCTGTGTGTTGTACGCGGACACATTCGACACCTCTGTATTGTTTACCGCAACTATCACATCTCCGCTTTGAAGCCCCGAGACAAATGCCGGTGAATCCATGGTAACCTGCTTTATATAAACACCCTTTGGGATGTTATATCTGTTTGCTATTTTTTCTGTAACTGTAGTACAGGTGATGCCTATGTACGGCACATCTGCGCCGCTCTCGAGCTTTTCAATGACAGGTGACAGGTCGCTTATGCTGACAGCCGTGAGCGTATTGTTTTCCTCCGCCGGATTGAAATCCTGCAGCGAAAGCCCTATGACCTGACCATCTGTATTAATCAGTATACCGCTCTGTAACTTGTTGCTTGCAATATCTGTGGTGAGCACCGAGTAATTGTTGTCCTGCGCCGACAGCTCGTTGGTTGTTGACGTTACAAGACCTGTGAGAATGGCATAGTTTGCCTCAAGCGCAATGACAGATGCTCCTCTTGAAACAATATTTGAATTACCAAGCTCCGCAACCGCTATAGCCCTTATTGTGGCGTCGTCCAGAAGTGACTTATCCACGGAAATGATTGCTATACCTGTATTGCTGTCATACTTGACCAGCGCAGCATCAGCCATCATGTCGTTTACAAAGGTTACACTAAGCTTATCCGCCTTATCCACTACATTTTTCTCTGTCAGAATGATTAGCTGCTTTCCATTGTCCCTCAGTATCACTCCCACTCCCTGACCCTCGGTCTCATAGGAATTATTGAAAATATCAGTGGCATCTGTCACACCCGTGACTCCTACTACAAATTTCGTGGCCGAAGTGCCCACTCTGTAGAGCTGGTTCTGCACTGCCTGATAATCTGCGAGTGTAGGCTGATAGGTCTGCGAAGACGGCTCCGAAGAAGTGCCGGACTCTGTGCTTTGTGTACCATTTTCACTATATGCATCACTGCTGTCATCTATGCCTGACTGCTGTGTGGCTGTCTGCACATCATTATTATTTTTTCCATCTGAAGCTTTTTTTGATTGTCTGTTGATAACCGGCAGAAATATAGCAAAAACAATGCTTGCAGCCACTGCAAATGCAACTCCGCAGAGTGCTGCTGTGCCAGCTTTTTTTGCAAGTCTTTTTTTATTCAGCGGTTTATCCTTTATCTTTTCTCTGATAAATTGCTCCATATTGTCACCCTGATTAGATGTCTTTAGTTACTATCTTACATTATATTCTGAATTATATTGCGTTGCAACCATATTTTTTGAGTACGGCCTTTGAGTACGGGCTTGCGGCATGTACCCACCGGACTGCTGCACTGCTCCCAACAGTGCGAATAGCGCAGTGGCTTAGATACTGTAGGATTATGCTCATAACACAGAAATGCCACGGCATGGATGCCGGGGCAAGGAGCTATCGAGCCATGGAAGGCGAGTAGCGACGGTTTCGTCATGTATAGAAAAAGTAAATGCATAATCCATACAGAATCTTAGTCACGCAGCGTAGCACCGTTGGGAGCAGTGCAGCAGTCCGGCGGGTACATGTCGCAAGCCCTTACTTTTTGGCTCGTTTAACAAACTGGTTTGTTATGTATTAAACTTTATGTTATCATCTTGTAATTATCATTTAATACATATTTATTATGGTTTTTTTGAAGATTTTCAGCTATAATATGATAAGCTATACAGTAAATATGAATTTAATATTCAACTACCGAAATATAAGGATATAGAAATGAATAAAAAAGTTTACAAAACATTGGAATATAACAAAATTCTCACCATGCTAAGCAGCTACGCAGCATGTGATGAGACAAAGAAAAGGTGTCTTTCGCTTGAGCCTATCACCGATTTATACGAAATCAGACATCTGCAGACCACCACTGCCGATGCACTAAGCCGCCTGTACAAGGACAGCGGAGTGTCCTTCGTTGGCATACACAATGTGCACGCTTCCCTAAAGAGGCTTGATATCGGTGGTGCACTGAATACGACCGAGCTTCTTCGCATCTGCAGTCTTTTGGAGGTTGCAAAGCGCGTGAAGGCTTATGGCAGAAGCGCCATGGACAATGAGAAGCAGGATTCACTCTCCGGTCTGTTTGCAGGGATTGAACCGGTTTCTGCGCTCTGCGATGAGATTAAGAGGTGCATTTTATCTGAGGAAGAGATTGCCGATGATGCAAGTCCTGAGCTTTTTAAGATAAGAAAGAGCATACGCGGCATGAACGACAGAATCCATGCGCAGCTCACCAAGCTCATGAACAACAGCACAACGAGGACATATCTGCAGGATGCAGTTGTGACCATGCGCGACGGCAGATATTGTCTGCCTGTAAAGGCTGAGGCTAAGGGCAATGTACCCGGCATGATGCACGACCAGTCATCTACCGGCTCTACCCTTTTTATCGAGCCGATGGCTGTCGTCAATTTGAATAATGAGCTCAAGGAGCTTTTCATAAAGGAGCAGGAGGAGATTGAAAAAATCCTTGCAGCGCTCAGCGACAAGGTTGCCATGAATGCGGCTGCTTTGGAGCAGGACTATGAGATTCTTTCAGAGCTTGACTTCATTTTTGCAAAGGCAAATCTGGCTAAATCATATAACGGTGTGGCACCGGAGTTCAACACCGAGGGGCATATCAATATCAGAAAGGGCCGTCATCCGCTTTTGGATGCTAAAAAGGTGGTTCCTATAGATGTGCGGCTCGGCGAGGAATATAAGCAGCTCATCATCACCGGACCAAACACCGGCGGTAAAACTGTTTCACTAAAGACTGTCGGACTTTTGACTCTCATGGGTCAGGCAGGTCTTCACATTCCTGCGGCTGACAGGTCAAAGCTCGCCATCTTTGAGGATGTCTTTGCGGATATAGGCGATGAGCAGAGTATTGAGCAAAGTCTCAGTACCTTCTCGTCCCACATGACCAATATCGTAAAAATCCTTGAAAAAGCTGACGACAGAAGCCTTTGCCTGTTCGATGAGCTCTGCTCGGGAACCGACCCGACAGAGGGTGCGGCACTTGCCATCTCAATTTTAAACAGACTGCACCAGTATGGTGCCATCACCATGGCCACCACACACTACAGTGAGCTGAAGGTATATGCGCTTTCCACAGACGGTGTGGAAAATGCCTGCTGTGAGTTCAATGTGGAGACTTTAAGTCCTACCTACCGCCTGTTAATCGGTATTCCTGGAAAGAGTAACGCATTTGCAATCTCATCAAAGCTTGGTCTGGACGAAAACATCATCGAGGATGCAAAAAGCAGAATTAATGATAACGACCTTGATTTTGAAGATCTGATTGCAAGCCTCGAGTCACAGCGACAAACCATCGAAAAGGAACAGCTTGAAATCAACAGCTACAAGGCCGAGATTGAAAAGCTCAAGAAACAGCTCGAAGAGAAAAACGAGCGCATAGACAAGAGCAAAGACAAGATTTTACGCGAGGCAAATGAGGAAGCCTACAAGATACTGCAGGATGCAAAGGAACTTGCCGACAAAACCATCCGCAATTTCAACAAATACGGACAGGGGCAGGCTCCTATGAGCCAGATGGAAAAGGAGCGCTCTGCCCTTCGTGACAAGATGAATGACAAGGAAAAGAAGCTGTCAGACATCAAGAAAAACACTGCCAAGGCAAATCACAAGGCGCCTAAGAAGCTGCGCATCGGTGATTCTGTGCTTGTGCTCTCCCTCAATCTGAAGGGAACCGTCCACACTCTGCCAAATGCCAAGGGCGATTTGTATGTGCAGATGGGTATACTGCGCTCGCTGGTTAATATTAATGACCTCGTGCTCTTAAACGACGATGTATCTCCTGCCAAGAAGTACGGCGGCAGCGGAAGCAAGATAAAGATGAGCAAATCGCTGTCAGTTTCATCAGAAATCAACCTGATTGGAAAGACTACGGATGAGGCACTTGCTCTCTTAGATAAATACTTGGACGACGCATATATCGCTCATCTTTCATCTGTGCGCATTGTCCACGGAAAAGGCACCGGTGCACTGCGAAAGGCTGTGCATGGACTCCTTAAGAGGACAAAAACTATTGCGGAATACCATCTCGGTGAGTTTGGTGAGGGCGATGCCGGAGTAACCATCGCAACCTTTAAATAACGACAATGTACTTTTACGGAATATAAATAATTTTTAAGAAGGAGATTAGAAATGGCTGTTAAACAGAAAATACTGATAGTAGACGACGACAACAATATAGCAGAGCTTATATCTCTATATCTGACCAAGGAATGCTATGACACCAAAATCGTAAATGATGGTGAGCAGGCTCTTATCGCGTTCGAGCACTACAAGCCAAACATGCTTCTTTTGGACCTTATGCTTCCGGGCATAGACGGCTATCAGGTATGCCGTGAGATACGTGCAAAGTCCGATGTGCCGATTATCATGCTCTCCGCAAAGGGCGAGGTATTTGACAAGGTTTTAGGCCTGGAGCTTGGCGCCGACGACTATATACTCAAGCCCTTTGACTCAAAGGAGCTTGTTGCAAGAGTCAAGGCCGTGCTCAGACGTTTCCAGCCTGCAAAGCCGGAAGCCTATGCTTCCGTAGATATCAAGTGTGTGGAGTACCCGGGGCTTATTGTAAATCTGTCCAACTACTCTGTCACTTATGACGGACAGCAGATTGATATGCCGCCAAAGGAGCTTGAGCTATTATATTTTCTTGCCTCATCTCCAAATCAGGTGTTTACAAGGGAGCAGCTTCTGGACAACATATGGGGCTATGAATATGTCGGTGACACCCGCACTGTCGACGTGCATGTAAAGCGTCTCCGCGAGAAAATCAAGGACAAGCCAACCTGGCGCATCGCAACTGTCTGGGGCATCGGATACAAGTTTGAGGTAAAATAAATAATGAAGCATACCATCTACTCTAAGCTGTTAATCAGCTACCTGATTTACGGTGTCATCGCTTTTTTCATTATATGCACCTTTACACAGCATCTCACCACAGACTATATCGAAAAGCAGGAAGCATCCAATCTCTACAGGGAAGCATCCATCATAGCAGGTGACTATGCCAGTGAATACTTTGGCTCATCCATGTCGCTTAGCGATTTCCAGAATCACATGAAAATCGTAGCCGACTATATGGATGCCGAGGTATGGGTGGTCAGCCCTGACGGTGAGCTGCTCATGGACTCAGATGATCCGTCAATAGGCATTGATACCCAAAATGACAGTTCTAAGCCTGTAGTGATAAATGGCTTTGATGTCACCGATTTTGGCAGCGACAACTATATGATTGGAGATTTTTACGGCTCCTTCAAGCATAAGATGCTGTCCGTATTTTCCCCGGTAAATGTCTCGTACCAGAATATCGGCTACATAGTCATTCACAAGCCAATGAGCCATATCACTGCAGGTGTAAACGGTTTTATGAATATCTCCTTTTACACTGTAGCGCTCATTTTTGCTTTTGCATTTGTTCTGCTTGTCATTATGAGCCGCTCTATTTACCGTCCTATCTCCAAAATCACAAAGACCGCAAAGAAGTATGCAAAGGGTGATTTCACTGCCCAGATTGATGTACATTCCAATGACGAAATCGGCTATCTGGCAAACACACTCAACTACATGGCAACGGAACTTGATACGCTTGAGGAGGATCAGCGCAAGTTTGTTTCCAACGTGTCACACGACTTCCGCTCCCCTCTTACCTCGATAAAGGGCTACGTGGAAGCCATGCTGGACGGAACCATCCCTGTTGAGATGCAGGATAAGTATTTAAATATCATACTTTTTGAAACCGAGAGGCTTAATAAGCTCACCAAGAGTCTTATTGATCTGAACCAGTTCGGTCATCACGGCATACACCTGGATATTGCTGATTTTGACATCAATACAATGATCCGCACGACAATCCTTACCTTCGAGGGTAAATGCAGTGAAAAGGGCTTAAGCTTTGACCTGCTGCTTACCGGAAAAGAGCTTTTCGTGCGCGGTGATATGGTCAAAATCCAGCAGATTCTTTACAACCTGATAGACAACGCTGTGAAGTTTTCAAATAATGATTCGAGTATCAAGATTGAGACGAGTATCAGAAATGAAAAGGTGTTTATATCAGTAAAGGATCACGGTATCGGTATACCAAAGGACAGCCTTTCAAAGATCTGGGAGCGCTTCTACAAGAGTGATTTATCCCGCGGAAAGGATAAGCGCGGTACGGGACTTGGCCTGTCTATAGTTAAAGAAATCGTGCAGGCGCATGGTGAGAATATAAATGTGATAAGCACTGAGGGTGTGGGAACTGAGTTTATATTTACGCTGCCGCTCAGCAAAAAAGAAGGGTGAGGTGCAGCTCATCATATGATAGGTGTGGTGGGCGCCTCGCTTTTTAGGTTGTGAGGCTGCCGGCATAGCACACAGTATATTCCTCAGAAAAATGTGAAGTCAGCCGCGGTTATTTGTCCGGGCAGATTACGGTTTTATTTACATTTTCTTTCTTTTTTACTTTATGGAACTCCGCGGCAGTTCACATTTTTCTTCGGAACACACTGTATGCTCTCCGGCTAATTCAGGTTTACGAGCGAGGCGCTTTGCTACCTTGCATTCTGGCAGTGCCGGACTTATTTCACTGGAGTGAAATTTTGTCCGGCACTTTTTTCTTCTTAAAATTTGAAGCTCATTTCACTTATGCGAAATGAGCTTATTTAATAGTTATATACTGTTTATAAATATTCTGAGCTGCCTTGAGAACACAAGAAAAACTGATTTTAAATAATTACACTTATATCACATTTTTATGGCTCGTATTTGCTGCCGGCCGGGTCGGTTACTGTGTAGTCGCCGCCGGATATGTCGGCTGTGGTTTCAAAGTCTGTGATGTCCTGATTTACGGTACCATCGAACAGGTCATATGTGAAGGTGTAGCCCTGTGCCGATACTGCTTTGACATATATTTTGATATTGCTTGCGGCTGTGACAGGGATTAAGTCTTCGATTTTGACTGTGCCTTCGAGACTATGGAGCTTACCGTCGTCCTCTTTTGAGGCATCTGAGGTATCATTTTCCGTGTTATTCTTTGAGCCATCTTTTTTGGCATCATCCTTCCGGCTTAAGGCGGATGTGATTGAATCTGTGTCCGCAGAGTCTGCACTGTCTGTGCCGTTTTCTGCCAACAACTGTCGGATATCGTATGTCTTTAGCTCTGTATCTGAGCTTGCAACCACGAGCTGCACACTGTTAAAGTCAAAGTAATCATTTCCCATGACCGCTACATCTACATCTGTGCCAAGCTTTATGCTGCCATTGTCAAAGGTTGGTTTATCGGCAAGTATGCCTGATGCTACATTTTTGAACACTGATGTCACACCTTCAAACTCATCGAGCACCTCTGTGCTTCTCTTATTTCCGTCAACAAACAGAAATGTCACATTGCCTGCATAGTCCTCAGACAGTGGAAGTGTGGCCTCACCCGTATACTTGATGCCGTTTAGCTCGAGCGGTATCTCGTTTGTACCGAAAAATACACTGGTTTTTGTATCCTCTGTGTACTCCTTTGGCACCACCGAGACAGAGACTGTGTATGTCATATCGGTAAAGTCTGCACTTTTTAAGGAAATGTCCCAGTCTGTTATGAGGCTGGCCTCCTCCTCAAGGGTGGACTTGATATCATCCTGCATGGTCTGCACATCGGAAAGTATCACCGATGTGTTGTCTGAGGTGTATGACATCTGTGTCTCGAGCTTTTTTATCCTGTTATTAAGCAATACTGCCCCCGCAATAAGTGCGGCGAGCAGTATTATGGTAATCGCATTGAAAATATTTTTTTTCAAATTCATATTATAGTGTTATTCCTCATCTTCCTCTGCAGCCACTGCTATTCCAAGCTCCTCAAGCTGCTTTGGATCTACAGTTCCGGGTGCCTCTGACATGAGGTCCGAAGCATCCTTTACCTTAGGGAATGCAATAACCTCCTTGATATTGTCTGTATGCAGCATATGCATGCAGATACGGTCAACACCGAAGGCAAGTCCTGCGTGTGGCGGTACACCATATGAGAATGCATCAAGCAGGAATCCAAACTGCTCATGTGCACGCTTCTTTGTGAAACCAAGCACCTCAAACATCTTCTCCTGGATGTCATCCTGATGGATACGCACTGAACCTCCACCGAGCTCTGTACCATTGAGTACGATATCATATGCCTTTGCACGAACTGCGCCCGGATCTGAGTCTATCTTGTCCCAATCCTCCTCCATAGGCATAGTGAATGGATGATGCATTGCCATAAATCTGTTTTCCTCATCAGACCACTCAAGGAGTGGGAACTCTGTTACCCAGAGGAAATTGTACTTGTTCTCATCAATCAGGCCAAGCTCAGCTCCGAGCATGAGACGAAGCGCTCCAAGTACATTCCATACGATTTTATTCTTGTCTGCTGCGAAAAGGAGTAAATCTCCCGGCTTTCCGTTCATCTTTGCAACAAGTGCATCAAGCTCAGCTTCTGTCATAAACTTGGCAAATGATGACTTGTATGTGCCATCCTCATTGATGCACAGATAAGCAAGTCCCTTTGCTCCACAGCCCTTTGCGTGCTCTACAAGCTTGTCAATCTTCTTACGAGGCATCTTTGCCTGTCCCTCTACATTGATACCGCGGACAGAGCCACCGTTTTCAAGAGCTCCTGTGAATACTCCAAAGCCACAGTCCTTTACCACTTCCGAAACATCGCAAAGCTCCATACCAAAGCGTGTATCAGGCTTGTCAGAACCAAATCTGTCCATAGCCTCCTGCCAAGGCATACGCTTAAACGGAATCTCAACATCCACATTTATGACCTCTTTAAAAAGGTGCTTTAACAGTCTCTCATTTACCTCGATTACATCATCGATATCTACGAATGAAAGCTCCATATCTGCCTGTGTAAACTCAGGCTGTCTGTCTGCACGCAGATCCTCGTCACGGAAGCATCGTGCAATCTGGAAATATCTGTCATAGCCTGAAGCCATCAGAAGCTGCTTAAAGAGCTGTGGTGACTGTGGAAGCGCATAAAAATGTCCGTGGTGTATACGGCTTGGCACGAGATAATCTCTTGCTCCCTCCGGTGTAGACTTGCAAAGGATTGGTGTCTCTATCTCCAAAAAGCCCTCGTTTGCCATAAAGTCACGCATCACACGAAGCACATTGCTTCTGAGCATGAGATTTCTCTGGATATCAGGGCGGCGAAGATCAAGATAACGGTATTTAAGTCTGATGTCCTCGCTGGTCTTTGAATTCTCCTCAATCTGGAATGGAGGTGTCTGTGCCTCTGAAAGCACTCTGATTGATGTAGCGATAACCTCGATATCACCTGTCTTTAAGTTCTCATTGACAGCAGCTGTTCTCTTCTGGACAGTTCCCTCAACTGCAATGACGAACTCACTTCTTAAGGTGCCTGCCTTTTCAAAGCCCTCTGCACCTACATTTTCCTCGCCGAATACTATCTGAAGTATTCCGCTTCTGTCTCTTAAATCTACGAAAATGAGACTTCCTAAATTTCTTCTCTTCTGTACCCAGCCCATCACGGTGACCTTCTCCCCGATATTGGCATTTGATACCTCTGTACATCTATGGCTTCTATGTAAGCCCTGCATTGATTCTGCCATTTTATACTCCTTATATTTCTACTATATATTTATTCTAATAACTGTTTGGTACCGCTGCTACACAGCTAATCTGCTGCTTATCAGATTCCTATCTGTTAAAGAACTCAACAAACTCCTCGTAGCCCTCTTTCATAAGCTGCTCCTTCTGGAATTTCTTGTTCTTGTTCATGCGCACAACAAGCACCTGCTGTCCGTTTGCTCTTGCGTCTTTTGCCTGGTTCATGACATCAACAAGCTTGTCTGCCGGATATTTCTTCTCAACCAGATAAGCCACCTTCTTTGGACTCTCAGGAATCTTGAAGCCACTCTCCATGAGAAGCAGGATAATTCTCTCAAAACCGATTGAAAAACCACAGGCCGGTACATCATTTCCGGTGAACTTTCCAATCATCTTGTCATATCGTCCGCCACCGCCACAAGCTGCGCCAAGCTCAGGCATTGATATCTCAAAAATAGTTCCTGTGTAGTAGCTCATTCCACGAACAAGTGTAGGGTCAAATACGAGCTCAAACTTTGCTCCCTTTGTAGCATTAACAGCCGTAGCTATCTCTGTCATATTTGTAACCACTTCTTCGTCTAAATATTCACCGAGCTTTTCTGAAAGTATTTTTACACCCTCAGTGACATCCCTTGTCTGCTCCAAAAGCTTGAACAAATCAAGATATTTGTCAATATTTTCCTGTGGGTAGCCATCCTGTGCAAGCTCACTTGCAACGCCTTCCACTCCTATCTTGTCCATCTTATCGAGTGTGATAAATACGCTGTCGTAGTCCTCCTCAGCGAAACCACTGTAAGCAGCCATTGCCTTTAGGATTCTTCTCTCGTTGATTCTTATCTCAAAGTTCTCGAAGCCGAGTCTGCCGATTGTGGTAGTGGTTGCTGTAATCAGCTCTATCTCTGCCAGATTGCTTGGCTCTCCGAGTATATCTATATCACACTGTGTAAACTGTCTGTAGCGGCCTCTCTGAGGTCTGTCTGCTCTCCACACACTGCCCATCTGAAGTGCCTTAAACGGCGATGGCAGGTTGTTGGCATTGTTTGAATAATATCTTGAAAGTGGCACTGTAAGGTCATAGCGCATTCCAAAGTCTACTACATCCGACTCTTCCTTTGCTGTCTCCAGATTCAGCTTCTCGCCTCTCTTCATTACCTTGAAGATCAGCTTCTCATTTTCTCCGCCCTGCTTGCTTGTGAGATTTGCTATATTCTCCATGCATGGTGTCTCTATCGGTGTAAATCCGAAGCTTCTGTATGTATCCTTGATCACACTTGTCACATAATCACGGATTTCCATCTCTGCAGGTAGTATATCCTTCATGCCGTTGACCGGCTTTTTGCTCAGTGCCATTTGGTTTCCTCCATCTATATTAAAATATTGAATTCATTAGCTATTCTATTATACTTTTCGGTTTTGCAATCGTCAAGGGTTACAGGGGATTTTGCTGTATGTGCTACAGGACGGACTGTAAGCCACGGCACCGCCAGGGCACACACATATGCTTTGCTTTCGCTACGCTTTGCCGCTAAGATACTGTACGGATTATGCTTTTTATTCTTCTATGCTTGACGAAACCGTCGAAACGCGCCTTCCATGGCGCGGTTCTCCTTGACTTGCCCTCCATGGCAAGTCATTTCTGTGCTTCATGTGCATAATCCTACAGTATCTAAGCGGCTTCGCTATCCGCTCAATCAAATGCATATGCGTGCGCCCTGGCGGTGCCGTGACTTGCAGCCCTTACTCTGTGACAGTATTTTCATATACCTGGTTACTTTCAAGTTACTTCAATAAACCTTGTGAACTGCAGAAATAACGTACATCTGCCGTGAAAGGTTACAAATGCTAATGTGCTTCTACTGTGGAAAATTTCAGATGCTAATGTGTATCTACTGTGGTGGATTGCAGATGCTAACGCACATCTACTGCGGCGGATTACAAATGCTAATGCACATCTACTGTGGCGGATTGCAAATGCTAATGCACATCTACTGTGGTGGATTGCAGATGCTAACGCACATCTACTGCGGCGGATTACAAATGCTAATGCACATCTACTGTGGCGGATTGCAAATGCTAATGCACATCTACTGTGGTGGATTGCAGATGCCGCACGGAGACAAGCCCATGGATTTTGCTTCTTCAAGCGTTACCTCTGTGTCACTCTTTTTCAAAGTCCGACAGCCCGCACGGTGATATTTCTTGCCGGTTGCAGTGATATGAACCACCGTCTCGCTGTTTGAGGAATCAGCAGCGCTATTTTCTGTTGCTGAGCTGTCTGAGCCTGATGATGCACTTCCTGTTGTACTGCCTGAAGAGCCGGATTCTCCTGCCCCGCTTCCAGCGCTGCTCTGCGAGCCTTCATTCTGCGGTGTATCCGTCTGAGCGCTCTGCTGCGGAGTGGTGCCTTCCAGCCAGCTGTCACCATTCTCATAGTTTATTCCGACTCCGGGCTGCACATTATAGCAATAGACATTAAAAAGTATGCCGCCACCGTTATCCTCAACCGACTTTGCCTCTATGAGAACGCCGTTTGCAACTAGATTGCTGCCAGAGAACATCGGAGTCACTCTGTAAAGCACATGATTTCCTGTATTGTTTACATAATCCGCTACCAGATTCTCAAACGGGAGCATCCCCTCCACATTCAGGTATCTCGTACCGGTAATAAGGTTCTTCGGATTGGCATTCTCGCCGGCAAGCTGATATCCAATAAGATGACAGCGATTGTATAAATACCTGTCCTTTATCACATCATACTTCACCGTATGCCAGCCTGATGGCTTTATCATGCCTATCTTGCCACGCTCCTCAGTCGGCATGATATCCTTGCAGATATTGGCATAAGCCACACCGCATCTGCCAAGTGAATCCAAATCACTGTAATTTTCAAAAGCAGTGGTAGTCATATCGCTGTCCGTAAAAAAAGGCTCATTATTGTTGACAGCCACGTATGCCTTGCCATCATATGCCGGAATCGCATCGAGGGAAACGTAGGAATTGTTGTTTACAAGATCCTCCTGTGGCCCATCCACTTTATCCTTGCTGTCTAAAGCACTGGAAGAATCCTCACCTGCCACTTCAGCTCCTGCGACATGCCCGGCACCTTCCGTGCCGGATAAATCAGTGGAGGCACAGCCTGTAAAAATTGTAGCAATTGCAAGTAACTCACATATTGCAATTGCTGCTGTTTTCCTTAACTTAAGCCATATGTTCATATAAAATCACGCTTTCTATCAATCGATTGATATTGGATTTTCCCTAATTACAATAAATTAAATGAATACTTAAATTACTAAACCTGATATACTTTTATTTCCTCACTTAATTTATTATAACAAACGTTTGTTTGTTTTTCAACCCTTGCTGTAAAGCTATACATTTCCGTGTGCACCACGACCGTTCGGAGCTTACGGCCAGAACTCAAAAAAGCCACCCCAGGCATAACACCCGGTGTGGCTTTTAATCATGTATTATGAAATTATGTGAATCACCTAATGTGAATCAACACTGCTATATTGCAGAACAAATCTACTCGCAAAGCTTAGAAAACTCATCCGCAACAAACTGAACCTTGGTTCCGATAATAACCTGAACAGAATTCTTACCAGGCTTCATAACGCCTGCAACACCTGCAGATTTAATCTTCTTGTCATCAACCTGAGTGATATCCTTAACCTCAAGTCTGAGTCTTGTGATGCAGTTGTCAATGCTTGCAATATTGTCTTTGCCACCGCAGCCCTCAAGAATAGTCTTTGCAACTGCTGTATAGTCATTGTTAGAAAGCACTGCCTTCTTCTCTGCCTCGACATCATCATCCTCTCTACCAGGGGTCTTAAGATTCCATTTCTTGATAGCGAAATAGAATACAATGTAGAATATGATAAAAGCTGCGATTCCAAGAGGAATGATGAGCCATGTCCTTGCTGCAGCCGGAAGTGAAGATGAGAATAATAAATCCATCCCACCGGCTGAGAATGAGAAGCCTGCTCTAAATCCAAGAGCTACTGTAACCATTGTGAAAATACCATAAAGTAAAGCATAAATCACATAGAGACCAGGAGCAAGGAACATAAATGCAAACTCGAAAGGCTCTGTAACACCACAGATGAATGCACAGATAGCTGCAGAAGCAAGGATACCGATGGCAGCCTTTTTCTTAGCAGGCTTTGCACACTTAACCATGGCAAGTGCTGCACCAGGAATACCAAACATCATACATGGGAAGAAACCTGACATGTACATTCCGAGGCTCCATGAAACATCCTTTGATGTCTCGCCTGCCCAGAAATGAGAGAGGTCTCCAAGTCCGATAGTATCGAACCAGAATACGTTGTTTAATGCGTGGTGTAATCCTGTAGGGATTAACAGACGATTCAGGAATGCATAGATACCTGCGCCGACTACGTCAAGACCAACGATTGCTTTACCGATAGCTACAAGAGCACCGAAAAGTAATGGCCATACAAACAGTAATACTACAGATACAAGGATTGAAACAACACCTGCGATAATTGCTACGCAACGCTTGCCGCTGAAGAATGACAGCCAATCAGGAAGCTTTGTATCCTTAAATCTGTTGTAACACAAAGAACCAATAACACCGGCTAAGATACCGATAAATGGGTTTGCAATCTTGTCGAATGCAAGTGTCTTTGTAGCGCTGTCAGCGATAGATGGCATGATTTTTGTAACAAAGTCTGTAGACAGGAGTGTTGTCATCATCAGCCATGAAGCTAAAGCTGCAATACCGCCGGTACCGTCGTTCTTTTCCGACATACCGACACCAACGCCGATTACAAAAAGGATGGCCATGTTGTCAATCAAAGCGCCCCCTGCTTTAACTAAAAACAGACCTATTAAATTACGTACACCCTCGATGTCACCACCCTGCATGGTTGCAGGACATAAATAATATCCAATACCCATGAGGATACCACAGATAGGAAGTACTGCTACGGGAAGCATTAAAGCTTTACCCAGTTTTTGAAGAAATTTCATAAATTTCCCCTCCTTTACATTATGTATACTAAACTGGAGATACTCCAATAAAGTTCGTTATTATTATATAATTATATTCAAATCTACGCGAGACTTAAAATCTCATCACCGGCGGATACATTTCCCTCTTTGAGCATCTTTATCTCACTATAATCAGCAGTGTTGCCAATTAAAACCGGAGTGATGACATTAAGATCTGCTGCCTTAATCTGCTTCAGGTCAGCCTCCATCAAAAGGTCACCCTTCTTCACCTGATCACCAACGGAAATATGTGATTTAAAAGGATCACCCTTTAGTGTCACTGTATCCAGACCAATGTGCAAAAGCAGCTCGACTCCCTGAGTGGTCGTCATGGTAAAAGCATGAAGCGTATCAAATACAGCTGTCACCTCACCATCCGCCGGAGCGTAAAACCTGCCCTCAGAAGGAATCACGGCCACGCCGTCTCCCAATATCTTCTCAGAAAAAGTAGGATCCGGAACCTCTGTAATAGGAACCACTCTGCCGTTGCACGGAGAACAGATCACCTTTCCCTTTGATTTATTCTTAAAAAAACCTAACATGATATCTCCTTTCCGTCGATATACACACTCACAATATCCAAATCATCATTGAGAAGCACAAAATCTGCTCTCTTTCCTGCGGAAATGCTGCCTGCTTCATCATAGATGCCAATCTCCTTAGCCGGATTGGCTGTAGCACACATAATTGCCTCCTCAAGCGGAATACCTGCCTGCCTTACTGTGAAACGCATACAATCCATCAGATTGGTTGCCGAACCGGCAATTGTCCCATCATGGAGTGTGGCAAGCGGACCTCTGACCGTCACTGCCTGTCCACCGAGTGTATACTCGCCATCCTCAAGCCCTGTGGCTCTCATGCTGTCACTTATTAAAATCATGCGCTTCGCACCAAACATGGCAAATGTTGCCCTGATAACCGACGGGTGAATATGCACACCGTCACAAATGAGCTCCGCATGACACTTTTCTGAATCTCTCACAGCCCCGATAACTCCGGGATTCCTGTGATGAAGCGGTGGCATCGCATTATACAAATGTGTGGCATGGCTTGCACCATGCTCAATAGCCTCTACCGCTGTGTCATAATCAGCCGCTGTGTGTGCTATTGAAACCACAACACTTCCTCTTACCCTGTCTATAAAATCAATCGCGCCCGGCTCTTCCGGAGCGATATCTACAAGCTTTATCAAGCCATGGGCCACATCCTGAAGCTCACAGAAATAATCATAATCACATCGCATGATATTCTCTGCCGCCTGTGCGCCCTTTTTAGAAGGACTGATAAAAGGTCCCTCCATATTGATACCTACAAGATGTGCACCACCCTGATAAGTATAATCACCGGCATTTTTCATGACACTCAAAAGCTCATCCCTTTGAATGGTCATAGTCGCCGGACACACGCTCGTCACTCCGACAGAAGCCTCGTATGCTGTAATCACATCAAGTGCCTCTGCGGTGCCGTCACACATATCAGCTCCCTTGCATCCATGAAAATGAATATCCACAAGACCCGGTATCATGATAAGACCTGATGCATCTATAATCTCCTGCGGTGCGCTGTCATTAGCCGAGTCCGTGTCAGCTGTTCTCTCCAAAACACTGTCAAAACGGCCATCCTTAACGACAACATCACCTTGCATAAAGCTGCCATCCTCTGTAAATACCCTTGCATTTTTTATTATCATATACATGCACCTTCTCAACTAAAAAATATCTACAAACAACTCAGTGCAGCCTCATCCGCTACAAGCGTAACATCATTGTGCAACTGTAATACAGAAGCCGGCACCTGTGGTGTAATCGGTCCAAAGAAAGCCTTGTGCACAATCTCTGCCTTATCCTCACCACTTGCAACAATAAGAATCTTCTTAGCCTGCATGATGGTCTTGATACCCATTGTATAAGCCTGCTTCGGAACATCATCAGCCGATGCAAAGAAGCGCTTATTGGCCTCAATAGTAGACTCTGTCAGATTCACACAGTGTACCTGCTTGTCAAAAGACTCGCCCGGCTCATTAAAACCGATATGGCCATTGTGTCCGATACCAAGAAGCTGTAAATCAACACCGCCAAGAGACTGAATCAGCTCTGTATAGCGCTTGCACTCCTTCTGAGAATCCGGCTCCATGCCGTTTGGCAGGTGAGTATTCTCAACCGGAATATTCACATGATCAAACAAATTCTGATGCATAAAATAATAGTAGCTCTGGTCATTCTCACGGCTTAATCCCTTGTACTCATCAAGGTTCACCGTCATAACCTCTGAGAAGTCCAAATCCCCCTTCTTGAACCACTCAACGAGCTGCTTATACAAGCCGATAGGTGTAGAGCCTGTAGCCAGTCCCAATACACAATTAGGCTTCATAATCACCTGTGCCGATACGATATTTGCAGCCTTTCTGCTCATATCTGCATAATCCTTAGCATGATATATTCTCATGAAAAATCCCCCCAATTCGCAAAATATAACCAATACTATCTGCACAACCTTCAAATGTGCTGTTTGATTACATATATGCATTTTACCTCGTATAGGACATTTTGTCCAGTACTTTTTGTTATATTTTGCATATTTTATAAAAAAAGTATTAAATTTTAATGCAGTAAAGTGGTAAAATTGCATAAAAATTCACTTTAAATGAATATATAATTTTTCACATACTACTATCATTATGGTATAATAGAGACATACAAATCTGAAGTTGAAGGATACACGCATGAAAATTGTAATCATTAATGGAAGTGCCAGAAAAGGAAACACGCTGACAGCAATCAATGCATTTATAAATTGATAAAATTGCTGCCGCAGATATGATTCTTTTTGCTACACCAGTTTATTGGTGGGGAATGTCAGCACAATTGAAACTTATCATTGATAAGTGCTACTGCCGTGGATTGCAGTTAAAAAATAAAAAAGTTGGCACGATTGTTGTAGGCGGTTCTCCCGTAGACAGTATCCAGTATGAGCTGATTGATAAGCAGTTTGACTGTATGGCAAAATATCTTTCATGGGATATGCTTTTCAAAAAATCATATTACGCAACAGCCAGAGATGAACTTGAAAAAAATAAGGATTCCATGAACGAACTTGAGTGGATCGGAAAAAATTTATAAAGCACACACCAAATTCAAGTTTGTAAGGAACAGAAACTTTGAAGTTTATGGAGAGGAGAAGAATATGATTTTTCACTATGCTGGCAAATATAATGGAGATGAGAGTAGTCTTCCATACAAGGAACATCATCCTAATGCAACCCCGTTTAAAGAACCAGAGGATACGAAGAAATTATCATTAATTGCAAATGTGGGATGTATTTTGATAATGGGTATATTAGCAATTCCATTTTTAATACTTGGAATAGAATATATTCCTGATAATGCAATATGGATGATGATAGGTGGAATTTGTGGCGGATTATCTCTGTTGCCACATGAATTGCTGCATGCAATATGTTATAAAAAAGATGTATATATGTATAATGATTTGGCACATATGTTGATGTTTGTGGTAGGAACAGAGGATATGAGTAAAGGGCGTTTTATTTTTATGTGCCTGTGCCCTAATCTTATACTTGGCGTAATTCCCTATATTTTATTTTTGATATTTCCGCAATTTGTTGGATTGGGTTTATTTGGAATTATTTGTATTGGAATGGGGTTTGGGGATTACTTAAATATTTACAATGCAATAAAGCAAATGCCGAAAAATTCCAAAACATATTTATGTGGAATGCACTCATATTGGTACTTGTAGAAATGCCAAAATTCCAGTTTCATGTTGCTTTTAATAATTGAATATTGAATGATTTTACATAGCCGTTAAGGAGTAATTTTTGTTCCCTAGCGGCTTATTTTATTTTTCAAAGTAGTAGGTGAGAAAATTGAAAATTAGAAAGGTTGATGACAAACCGATGGTCATTCACACCAAGGAGAAAATCCCTTTCATGTGTATTCAAAAAAAGTTAAGGCAGGAAGTGGTCTAGAATATAGAGATATTTTTAAGCTGATTGGAGGAACAGAAGTATGCACATTGGTTCTGGTCTAAATACGGTATCTTCAATGTACCGCCAACAAAAAGGCAATAATATGAAAGCCCCTGTATCTGCGGAAAAGACATTTTATACGGCTGAAACACCAAAGGTATACCAGATATTCACAACAGATAATATGTTGTGGACAGGAGGTAATGGTACAGGTCTTTCTTATTGCCTTAAATATGCGGATGATTCGACGGATGAAAATCCAGTGGTGTTAGCGAAAGGTGTGGATGAAAACGGAAAAGAGTTTGAACAAAGAATTTATATCAATGACGTTGATCCATCAAACGCCACAGTAGTCGAAATGCGTGCATTGGAGGCACATTACAAAGTGGAGAAGCAGGGAGGTTTCACGTCTCTGCCGCTTGAAGCTGGTAATATGGGACTTAACGACAGAAGAGATTTTATCTCAATGTTCAAAAAAAGCATAGAAGATTTAAACAAATTGGGAAGGTTTGACTTATCGTTGCTTTGGACGAAAAGTATGGATACATATCTTAATTTGCCAAATGCAAATAGTAAGTATAAATAGTGCTTAGTCATTTGAACATAGGAAAAAAAGAGAACTTGGATTACATATCATATTGAGGCTGAGAGAAAGCCAACAGGTGACACAGTCGGAAGAACTCCGGATAATGAAGAAAAAATGTGGAAAATAAAATGAAAAAAGTTTATCGATAGGGTTTCAGTATGATTCACATGATACAGATTATAAGGTAGGTGGTATAGTATGGTTACTGTAAATAATTCTGACTATTATAATAACATTCCAGCTGGCAGGGATTTAAACAACCTGCCCAATAATTCCAACACTGGTACAACTGTAGGTTATCAATATGATGGACTTACCGAGGAAGATCGTTTCGTACAAAAAGTTTTGCAGGAGCATTATGATAAAGTGTACAAAGAAA
>ENA-OYWT01000288-OYWT01000288.1-human-gut-metagenome-genome-assembly--contig:-NODE-288-length-22304-cov-74.713449_pt1 | contig 22304 bp, 30 predicted proteins | sample MGYA00244171_ERZ653399 | MGnify/ENA primary metagenome ERZ653399 (study PRJEB26926, sample SAMN06164987) | human gut metagenome | biome: ENVO:00009003; feature: ENVO:2100002; material: ENVO:00002003... | reverse complement strand
ATCGGGGCACCGACGAAGCAACGTCGGTTCATAAAAATTGTAGCATGATCGACCGGCGGCGAAAAGAAGAAAATCATCGATCGAATAAAATTTCATAACAAGTGTTGACAAACGATGAAATACCAATTATACTATAATCAAGAAATAAGGAAAAGGAGAAAAATATGGCAAAAATTGAATGCGACGCGAAGAAAAGGGTCGCTAAATATTTAAATTACGGGGTTAATGAAAAAGAATTGGATGTCGTCTGGTCTAACGAAATTGGACTACACGCCCAGGTTTTGTTAAGAAACGATCAGGACGACCGTTATTTTGAGGTCACTTATTACGACGAAGGAAAGTGCGTTATCGCCGTGTATGATATTGTAGCCGTTAGTAACTTATTTTAATAAAAGCGTTGACAAACGACGAAATACCGACTATACTATAATCAAGAAATAAGGAAAAGGAGATAAATAAAAATGGCAAAGAAAGTAATTTTATCCAGTTTTGGGAATGCACTTAGCAAGGAATTCGGGAAGCGTTGTTTGCCGCCAAAGAAAGGCACGAAAAAAGGAGGCAAGAAATAGTGGGAAGCATTAAAGCGATGGTGTGGTCACTGTTAAGCGGTGGGTTTATCTATCTTTATCTCACGGACCATATCCTTAAAGCGAATATCGTCGGGCTTATCTGGATTTTCGCCTTTTCGTGGGAGTTTGTTGTTAGTACCAGGATTTACAAATAAACAAAAGCCGCCGGTTATAACCGGCGGCTTTTTAGTTTTCGTTATAAGTCGTAAAACAAAAGCCGCGGGCGGCGACCAGCGGCTTTGCTTTTTGGAGGAGAAAGAAAATGGAGAAAAGGCCGGGCAAAGGGGAATAGCTTTGCCTTGATTATATTATAGCACGGCGGCTATATTTTGCAAGAGTTAATTGAACGGGTTATCGCGGTCGAATAAGTTGTCGCTATCCTGGTCACGTATCACGAAGCGCTTAAGGCTTTCTTCGTCGGTTGACCAAATCGTGACACCATTATCGAACATGGTTTCCAGCGTATTCGTAGCATAGGTGGGGAGGTTGCCCCAAAGGAAGCAATTCGAGGTCCGCACGTAATTAAAGGTGTACTTAACGTGGAACCACGGTTCGATCGGGCCATACTGGTTGACCTCGTAGCCGAATAGCTTAAAGTATAGCATAGCGTTTTTCATTACCGCGTCTTGGCACGTAAAAAGCTGGTAGTGCATGGCGAGGTTGCCGTTCTGGTAAGATACCAGGTAATTGCTCCCCTGGTGCGCAACCTGATCGTTATGGTTACGGACGTCGGCGAGCATGGCGTTTTGGGAACGAATAGTTTGTTCGTAGTTGTTCGTCGCAACGGCGTTTTGGTAAGCGTAGTTGGCGCGGGCGTTTTGTGCTTGCGTCGCTGTTTGCATGGCGAGGGCGTTGGCGCTGGTTTCGTTATTGTAACCAGTCTTGTAAAGATTAATACCACCCTTAATGGCGCCACCGACACCACCAAGGACCCCGCCGACGATACCGCCCGACATTAGGCCGCCCGCGACACCTTGGGCGACCCCGGTTGCGGCGTCAAACTTGGCCATACCCATACGCCGCCCGTTTTCGTAGGCGTTGACGTTTTGGGCCGTCGCAAGTGAGCGGTTAGTGTTCTGGAGTGAAATTAGGTTGCCTTGTTTGGCGAGGCGTTCGTTCATCTTCGCGTTGGCGCGGACGTTGGCGAGCTGGTTACGGTTAGCGTTTAGATAAAGGGTGTAATTATCCAGGATAATCGGCACGTCGCGGGCGGCGTCGTCAATCGCAAGGGCGTTTTCGTAAGTGACGTAATTATTTTGGTCGGCGGTGGAGCTTCGGTTGTAATGGTTGACGGTGTAGGTTTCGTGGCCGTTCTCACTGATCGAGCCAAAACGATTAAGGGTAATTCCGTCGGTGGCGAGGGTAGTAAATTTAAGGAGGTCGAGGGAAAGGTTAGTCCCCTTCCCGTCCGTAAAGAATAGTTTGGAGAATGGTTCACCCATTAGCTTGAGCGGCACCATCCGACCGTAAAGCTGTTTGTAAAAGTTGACTAGCCGTTCAAAAATATTACTACCACCGTTGTTGAGCTTGTTATGTTCTGACAAGACGGCGTAACCAGTTTCCGGGGCAAAGACGAAACTATTACTATGGAGGCGGACTAAATAGGTTGATTGTTCGGTTAAATTGACGTTGTTGTTAGTGAAGTTGATCGTGGTATCGTCCATCGTGAACGGAATACCCAGGTAGTTGTAAATTTCACTATCAACGATCAAACTATCGGATCCGGCAAATTCCTTCGCCTTGCTTAGTTCCTGGTAGGCTTCGGAAATGGTTTTATCATGGTGAGCGGAAATAGTCCGACCGTTTACCGCAACGTTGTAAAGTTTCATGTTGTTTGGATTGTACGCCATGAAATAGTAAAGGTATTGCGTGTAAAGACCCAGATAAGACCCCGGTTCGGTAGCGGCGTCCTTGGGTTGGGTAGTAAAGAGAACGAATTTAATAGACGTGTCCATAAATCGGACTGAATTATTGGTCCCGGTTCGAGGGTGGAAGGCCACCTGGTCGCTTTCTCGCAAGTAGCCGCACCCGTCGCCGCCGACTTCGTCGGGGTTGTTCATCACCTTTTTAAACATATTGGTGAAGTCTTTACCATCGCGGCGGCATTCCTCGACGAAGCCCCTTTGTACCATCGCGTGACTACCCGTCCAGTCGACGTAAAATTTGTAGGTATTCCAGTTGTCAATCGAGAAGTAGATAAAGGTACAACCGTCGTTATAATATTCAAGGTTAGTAATAAAGGCGTAGTAATCGCGGGTGTCACCGTTATGGTCGACGTCGTGAATTTTAATGTAATTAAACGTGGTTAATTCGTTTAACGTGGCGGTTAATGGTTGGTTAGTACCTTTTGAGCTTTGGAGCTGGTAGTTTTTCATCGTGTCCCAGCGAATTGGCTTATTAAGGTTTTGGTACGACGTTTGTTCAGTAATATGTTCGTAGCTATCCAGGAAGCGGTCCAGTTCATCTTGGGTGTGCCAATTGACTACGTGCTTATAAGTGTCGTCAAACGGAACCTGTCGGTAAAGCGTAATTGTTGATAATTGGCGCTTAGTCATTATTTCAACCCCTTTTCTTCGAGTTCATTGGTTAACCACTTGGTGAGCCACTTGGGAAGCGGCGTCCCCAGGCCGTTTAAATTGGCCATAATACTTTGCATTAAGAAATAGCCGGCGCAGATAAAAATAAAGAATTCGGCGTATTGATAAGCGGGCGTCGTGGATTTTAGTTGGTCATGTAACAACTGGAGCAACGCCGGGAGGAAAGCGGGCACGAAGTTGCGGGTGGCACCGGAAAGAAAGGTATTCGAGAGTAGCGGTTGACGATTGCGCAAGTGAAGCGAAAAGCCTAACACGGTGTCCAGAATAGCAAAAGTAACTAAAAGGTTAGTTTGGTCGAGGCCGTTACCGGCAAAAGCAAGCATTTCATCAAAAGTCATGGTTGTGGGTCCTCCTTATCGGAACCAGGGTCGAGTGTGAAGTAAGCGAGATAAAAGGTTTGGTCGTCAAGCTGAATTTTTTTAGCTTGGTGAACCGGGTAATTAACGGTGGCGGTGTCGTCCTGGTCGGTCGCACCGGTTGCTGGAACCGCGAGGTCGTAATCATCGGGAGCGGGTTCAATCGTGAGTTGGTTAAACTGTTGACCACGAATAAAGTGGTGGAGCGTGTAAACCAAGTCCAGGCCGGCGTCCACGATATTGCGATCGCCGCTAATAATTAGGTAGTTAATTTCATTCACTGATAAGCACCTCCCCGCGTGGGTTGCCGCCCAAAGCGTGGTACTGGAGCAAGTAATCAACCCCGTTGACGGTGAGCGTACCCGCGTCCTGGTCATAAACTAGGTGGAAATTAGGGTCGGTACCCCAGTTCATTAATAGCAAGTCCAAAATTCCGTAAATAGAATTGGAGCTGAATAGGGCCTCGCCGGTTGATTGACGAATTAAAGTAAGCAATAGTAACCCTCCTTTTTAGTGGAGCCATTTGTCATAAACTTGGGTAAAGAACAAGTTTTGCAAGCTATAACAGTACGCGAGTTTGGTTTTGTCGTTCTGGTTCTTTTGCTGGTTTTTCTCGCGATCGGCGTTGCTTTGCGAGTTTCCCGGGGTGCCGCCCGTGTTACTGGTGAAGGCGCCCTGGTAGTCCCATGACAAGTCCGTGGACCTCCCAGCGATCGAAGCCGTGCTGGTGTATTGCCACGCGTCGCACTTAATCGAACAAGCCGATCGCCCGTATTCGGCCACCCATTTAAGCCCCCGCACGCCATTAAAATAACCAGCGGTAAACCAGGACCGCATAGAATAGATGGAAATGTTTTTGTAGCCGGCCGCCTCGAGGGGGCCGTAAAAGGCGTTCAGTGCCGCCACGCTTGCGTGGGTGGCCTCGAAGTCGTTGACGACGACGGCGTCGGTGCCAACCCCGTGCGATTTTAAGGCGCGCAGGAAATAATTCGCTTCGGCTTGCGCGCCGCCGACGCTGGTAAAGCGGGCGAAGTGGTAGGCGTTGACTTTCATTCCGTGGGACTTGGTATTCGCAATCTGATTGCGGGCCAACGGGTTTGTGTAGTAAGTGCCTTCGGTTAATTTAATGACCACCCCTTTGCAACCGGCGTTATTTAACGCCTGAAAGTAGCCCGGGGTATCGGGGTTGTGACTGGAAACGTCGGCAAACAAGTTTTTGGTCATATTCCGTCAACTCCCAGCATTTCACCCAGATTTAAACGAATTAAATCATCGGTTTGGACGTCGTCCATAAATTGGCCGTATTGGTCGTCAATGGCCGCCATCGCGTCTTGGTCGCGAAGGTCAATCAAGTTGACCCCGTCAATTTTACCGGTGCGCGCTTGCCGCGACTGGTAGGTAAAGGGGAAGGAGTGCCGGGTCATGGAAATTTTATCGACCCGGAAAGGCTTTTTAACCGTCGAATATAGGAAGTTAAAGGCCCCCGGCTTCGTTAAGGTTTGCCCTTGACCGTAAAGGTTAATTTGTCCGGGGTGAGTTTCTTCCTTGTCGACGACTAATTCGCCCTTGCATTGAAATAACCAATAGTAATCATCGTACAGTGGGAGCCATGAAACAAACGCGTGTTCGTCGGGTCCCAGGTAGGAAAAGTGAGTTTCGCCGCTAATATCAATCATGGTAAACGGGACGACCAGGGACCCCGTCCCGGAAAAGACCCCGTCGGGCGTCGTGGCAAAATCGGCCACGTAGTCGTCGATCGCAAGGTAGGGAATTTCAGACACGGTAAAAACCTCCTTTATTTCGTGTAATGGTACCAATAGTTAGTGGCGTAGTGCCAATTTAAAAAGGCTTGTCCCGACGCGTAGTTGTTAAGGCCGTTACTGGTGTAGTTACAATCGAAAAACCGGGGCGCGTCCAGGCAAATTCCAGTATGGCCATTCGCCCCGCTACTATAACCACGGCGGCCCAGGATAATAACGTCCCCAGTTTTGAACGGGTGGTGTGCGACCCGGACCGACCCTTGTTCGACGCAATGGTACCCAAGTGCCGTTAAGCGATCGTGCAATGTTTCGGTGGTGTATAGAATGGTGTTGTTGTCGTGGTAGCCTAAATGGAGCATATAGGAAACGAAACTGGAGCAATCGGCGCACCGGCCGGAATAAACTCCCGCCCGTCCCGGCATGGAATAGTACAAGTGGCCCCGGTGGGCGTTGAAATATTCCAGACACGGTTTTGGGTCGAAGCCGCCGACGGTCCCGCCGCCCCCGGGGTTCGGCTTTTGGTTATTGGGGTTTTCGGGTGTGTTGTTGCGGGGGTGCATTTTGTCGTAAAGGGCCATGCACTGGTTCATCGTCGGGTACTTGCGCGCGGTCGTGGCGGGTTTGGTATTGCCGCCAATGTTGCCGCCACCGCCACCGCCACCGTTGCCCCAGTCGATCGGCATAATTTTGTCGTAGGCGGCATACCGGCTGTTCATTAGTGGAATTCCGGGCCGCTCCCAGGAAACGCAAAAGCACCAGGTGAGCCATTTCCAGTCACGGTTAGGCGTGTTGTGGAGGAAGTCGTTCCATAATAACCCAGCTTTGGCAATCCATTGGTTCGGGCGGTTATCGACCAGGAAATTGCATTGCCACTTAATGGCGTCCTTTTCCGAATGCGTGCGCGCGTAACTAACAATCTCACCTTGGCGAGCGTTACCCGTCCATTGCCATATTCCGAATCCCCCACCACCGCCAATTTGTCCTTGGGTCGGTGAGAACGACCCGGCGCTTTCATGATAGCCATTGCAAAGAATGGCGATAATGGTGGTTTTGTTTAACCCGCGGGCGAGTAAGCATTGCGCCGCGTAATTTTTTCGTTCGATCATGGTTGACACTAGAGGCCACCTCCCGTTACTCTTGGGTGCTTAAAGAATGTTAGCCATTTTGAGCGGCTTTTAACGTCGGTGAACCGAAGTTGACCCCGTTTAAAAGTGGCAATGAAACTGTTCGTTTGCATTGGGTCGATCATCGGATAGTCGTTGCCGGCGTCGTCGTAGGTCATGGCGTATTGGTCGGGGAATGACGGGTCAACCTTGGTCGAGATGATAATGTAATCGAGGTCGGTATAAATTCCGTAGGCAACCCCACCCAGGCGAATAGTCATCTGGTATTTAGCGTACTTGTCTAAGCTGGAGATAAAATCGTCGTAGGCGTTGTCGAAGCGGTTCGCAAGGCTGGAGCTATCCTCCCCTTCGAGGCGAAGGACTTGCTTACCCAGGACGCTGTTATAGTGTTCGGCGTTCAATTCGTCGGACGTTTGATACATGACGATTTTAATTCCCAGTTTTGAGAATTTCGTGATTTTATACTTGGGTAAAATCATAAAGTCCAGGAAATAACAGTTGTAAAGGTTAGTCGCGTTGGCGAGAAATAGGGCGTGGTACTTGGTAAAGTCACGAAAAACCGTCATGGCGAAGTTCAAAAAGAGTTTCGTTTCGTTTTTCAGTTCCCGGCCGCGCGGGTCGATAAATTCGTCGTAGACAATTTCGGTAACGTCGGAATAATCGTTCGACTTGTACTTGGCCGCCGTGGAAAGGGCGAGCAAGTAGCAAACGACCGTCCCGTCAACCAGCAAGCAATCGACCTTCTTTCCGTTCTTGTCGGTGGCCCAGTCGCGCGTCACCGTGTGGCCGACTAGCTTCGACAAAAGTGCAAGGTTGAAACTAGCCGTTTCAATTTCCGACTGGTAGCGCCGCAGGTAGATAAACATGGTGTGATTAGCCCAGTTGCTTTTTAACTTCTTGGAAAGGGAGCTAATCGTTTTCCCGACCCCACGGGCACCAATAATAAAGGTCACGGGGTATTCGGGTTGTTGAAACTGGTCAACGTTAATATACTTCGTCTTTTTCATAGTAATTTTTCACCTCCCATTATAGAAACGGCCGGACCAGGCGGCCCGGCCAATAATTGGTTACTTAAATAAGAGTAAGCGGCATTCACTGATGGTACTAATTTGTGCGTTGGCGTGGGAGCCAATGTTATCGTACTTATAGGTAATCGGCTGGTTAGTCGCTAAATAATCAGCAATCGCGCTAGTTAAGGGCTGATTAACTTGGTAGTTGCTATAACCGTAAGACGTGTCGCCGTTGTTGATGGTGACGGACGGAATTAATTCGCTCCCGTCTTGCTTTAAGAAGTGAATAGTTTGGGCCACGGCCTTCGTAGAATAATCAGTGTCCATAAAACTAATCACGGGGCAAGAAATAAATAGGTTCGCGTTCGACCCGACCAGCTTGCGAAGGATATTCGGTTCCGTGATCGTGTAAGTGTAGGTAAACGTAATTGTGTCGCCACCGTTGACGTTCAAACGACTACCGATAATAGATGGCTTCGTGACCCCGTTTTGGGCGATGGTGAGTTCCGCGTTAAAGTTCGGGAAGTTATCCGGGAGGAATACTAGCGAGGCAATTTCCGGGAGCGTGAATTTTTGCGTGGTGCCGACCTTGGTGCGAATGTTATCGGCCATCTTAACAATTGGGTTTTCGGTCATGATCGCACCTCCTTAAAATTCAGCCGAAGTTAGAATGCGGGTCACTTCGGCGTCGACTTGTTCTTTAAAGTATACCTGGTGCCATGCTTGCCAATTGTTGTCATTACGTAGGCGAACGAATAAGCCGTCGTTGGTTTGGTCGGGCATGAAAATTTGGAGGACGCGGGAACCGTCGGCGTTCTTGTTGACCAACAAGTGCGCCCAGTTATTAATTGGTCCGTTGACCGGGCTTTGCACGAAGTAAAAGCCGGGGTTGGTAATGTTGTTTAAATCACCGGAAACGGTTTTCGCGTCCAGGACGTGCGAGAACAAAAGTAGATTTAATGGTAGGGTCATTTTAGAACCTCCTTGTTATTAAAAAAGCGTCGCCGCTAACCATTGGTTAGTAAGCGACGCTATTAGCGTTGTCATTAGATGGCCGTTGAGCCAACTGGTGAACCGTCCGGGTTGATTAACGTAGCGTGCATATTGCCATCTTCGGCAATGTATGGCTTGTAAATCTTACCGGCTTCACCTTGCGGGCCTTGCGCTTTCACGCCTAAATCAATATCTAGCTGTAAAGCCATGAAAAAAACCTCCTTATTTTGATACTTTCATTATATCACTATTCTTGCGTTTTTGGGACGTCGGTTACGGTCCCGTCGGAATTAATTTTGACTAACTTAACGTGCCAATTACCATCGTCGCTAACGTACGGCATAAAGACTTGTTGGTTAGTGGTTTGCGCCGTCTTAATCAAGGCGTCAACTTCGGCCTTGGTGTAGTGATCGGCGGCCACGTCACTCGCGTTGGCCTTGCTATCGATTTGTTCCTGGAGCATATGTTGAAGGTCATTTAACGCCGCTTGCCCGACCTTGGTCGATAAGAGTGCGTCGACTTCGGCTTTGGTGTAGTGGTTTTGCGATAAGTAATGGCTAGTTACGTAATCGCCTAATTGGGCAATGGTAGCAAAGCCGGCCTTGTCGCGTTCGTAGTCGGCCTTGCTTACTTTAAGCGAGTTAATGTTCTCGACCTGTTTCTGGAGGTCGTCGAACAATACCTGGTTGACCTTCGCGTCCAATGATTGCTGGAAATCGTTGTGAATTGGGTCCGCCCAGTCCTTAATTTGTTTAATCGTCTTGCTAACGGCTTCGTCCGTTTCGGCGTGGGTCGTGCGATCGTTAATCTGGTTTTGAAGGTCCGTGACGTCTTGGGCGTGCGCGGTCTTGTCCTCCTTCTTATCCAGTTCGGCGGCCATCGCGGTTTTGCCCGCTTTTGTTTCCATTGTGGATAAGATTTTTTCCTTAAAGGTATTAAAATCAACTAGCTTGACGTATAACTTGAATTGATCGTCAACGTAAGTCCGCTCGGCTTTGGTGTCAATCTCGCCCTGGAGGCGGTCAACGTCTTGGGCGTGCGCGGTCTTGTCCACCTTCTTGTCCAGGGCCGCCTGGTTCGTGAGGGTGAATTGATCGAATTCGTTTTTATCTAACTTCTTGTTATCGAAGTCGGTAAACTTTTGGGCGATCGCTTGTTGGTCGCGTTGGTAGTCCGCCACGTGAACCAGTTGCTTAAAGTCCAGCTTCGTTTCGTTACCGTGGAGGTCAACGAACACAATGCTATCGTCACCAACTTGGTAATTAAGGTCCTTTTGGAGGACTTCCCCGTCGGGACCAATGACGTTAATGCGGGGAACCAGCGGCTTGAGGTCCAATTCGATCGATTGCCCGTCAACCAGTTGTAACCGCAACTTATCGTCAACGAATTTCATCGTTTGGATATTAATATCTTGCCCGTTTTGCGTGTAAAGGAAGTGCTTAACCACTTCCTGGTTAGCTAGTGCAATGACCCGTTGCGTGATCGCCGGGTTGATGATCGTGTTGTGGGACGCCCCGTCCTGGTCGGTGTAGTCGACTAACATTCGATATTCGCCGTTAGCGTCCTTTTGGTATTCCACCTTATCGATCGTCGTTGCGTCCAGGTCGGGAATATCAATTTCCGGCACGGCCTTAAAGAGTTCCGTAATCGCGCCCTTGTGAATAAAGTCCTGCCAATTGGACGGGTAGAAACGCTTGTCGTCAATACGCATAAATTATCACTCCTTTTAGTTAGCTGATTTTGGGTGTTCCAGGGCGGCGAGCCGTTGTTCAAGGGTCGTAATCGTGTCGCCTTGGGTCTTAACCGTACCTTGTAACGTCGTAATCGTTTCGCCCTGGTCGTGAACCGTGCTTTGCAAAGCGTTAATCGCTTGTCCTTGCTGGTCAACGACCTTGGTTAAGTCGGCAATCAACTTATCTAAACGATCAATTTGTGGTTTGACTTCGAGCTGGTAGAATTGGGCGAGTTGGTCGTCAATGAACGGGTTAATGACGTGATCGGTGGTGACGTGATCGGCGTTCATCGTCGCAACCGTCGCCGTGTAAGTGTGGCTCCCGTACTTCGAGGACTTCGCCGCTTGCGCCACCCCTTGCGTAAACTTTCCATCGGCCGCGTCGGAAAGTGTGAGGGTCGGTACCTGCCGAAGTAATTTATGCAAGTACCGGAAATGAACGTGGTCGGTGTAATTGGCCCCGTAGAAATCTTCGTCGGTAAACCCCGCGCGGGTAATTCGCATATAAAAAACCTCCTTATCGATAAAAAGAAATAAAAAAATAAGAGAAGAAAATTCTTTTCTTCCCTTATTATACACCAAAACGTGGTTAATTTGAGGTGGTTACTTGAGCATAATTGCCCGACTGTTCAAGGCTTGCACGAACATTAGGGCCGTCTTTTGGTTGAGGAAAATGTTCGTGTAACGCTTCTTCGGGTTGTTCATCGTGGAAAGGGTCAACGGCAAAGCGTCCCATAATTGGAGGGCGTCGCGGTCCAGGACCAGGGCACCGACTTGGTCACCGACCAGCGTTTGTTCGGCGTCCGTAGCGTTGGCCGTAGCAATGGCACCCTTCTTAATGGTTGAGCCAATTGGGTGGACCCGGGCGTCAACGTAACCCTTGTCGACGTCGTCGGTAGTGACGGTGTGATCGGCGGTGTAGGCCCAGACGTCCGGGAAGGCGTCCACTTCGGTAAAGTGAACCTGGGTGGCCTTGAATAATTCGGGGTTGAATGCGTTGGCCACGAAATCAACGTCAATATCAATCGAAGTCTTGAGCGGCACGATAACTTCAATATCGGAAACGTGAGTTGCCTGGTTAATTCCCAGGGCGTTGTTGTCACGGGAGAAGTATTGGAAGCGGCGAGCGTAGTACAAAATCTTCTTTTGAAGGTCCTTGACGTTGTCGACGCTGGTCTTAGCAATCATACCATCGGCCAATGACTTGCTTAACGTCATCTTGGTTTGGTAGAATTCGTCCAGCACGGCCCCGTTGACCAGTTGCGCAACCTTACCATAAACGAAGTCATGGAATTGCTGGAGGTTTTGAAAGAACATGGTGTCTTGGGTGTCGACGATCGTGTTCGAGCTTTCAATATCGAACCAGTGGGTGTACGTGTTCCCAACGACGCGACCGAAGTTTTGAGCGAATGGATTTTCAGCCCCGGAAATCTTGTCCGGCCGGTAAACCTTCGGGGAAATGGTGTCGAAAACGACGCTTTCAATCTTCCCACCGTAAGGAATTTGTCCGCGCTTGAAAGCGTAAAGTGGGTTTTGGGCGAGGGCTTGCTTAATAAATACTAACCCGTACTTAACGGCGATCGTGTTCAGGTAGTCGAAGTAAGTGTCCGGGTTGTTCAAAAATGATTGCCCATACGGAACGAAGTTGTCGCCGGCGTGGTAGCCCGGCAAGTTGTTTTCTGGTCCCATCGTGTCGAGGGCGTTCTTGAAAATCTGGTCGTCGGTGACGGTGTGGCCGACCGCTTCGCTGGTGGCCGTTGCTAACTTAGATTGTGCCATTAGTTAATAACCTCCTTTAATCGAGTTCAATGTTGGCGAGTTCGTCGTCAAACTTAGCGTTTTCGGCTTGTTCCTCGCGCTTGATCGCGTTGTCGGTCTTGAGGCCGCGTTGCGTGGCGTCGTACATTAATTTCACGTTAGCGTCCTTTTGCGCCTGGAGCTGTTCGGCTTGTTCCTTGTAAGCGGCGTAAAGGTCCTTCGTGGCGTCCAGCAAAGCGGTCACGCGGTCTTGCACGTCGGTCATTTGGTCCAGGTGATCGGCGAGTAACGGGGTCGCGTCCTCCCCCAGGTCGTACAAACCGCCGATGGCTTGAACAATGGTGCTATCGCCCAGCGCGTCGAGTAATTCGGTATTAATTGCCATTTGTTTAACCTCCTTTTACTGGTGCGTATCTTGCGCGAGAATTCCGGCCACCTTCGGGTCGTCCCAAGTTTGGCCCAGTTGCTTGTTTTCACGGGTCTTAAATACAACCGGCTTTTCAGCGTCCGTATACTGACGGGTTTGGGCCTGCCCAGAGAATAAGCTCCGCTGGTCGCGAATGTTCCCAACGGTTTGCGTAGTTGGTGAAACGTTTGTTTGCATAGTGGTATCTCCTTTCATGGAAAAAGAAAAATGATTTTCTTCAATCATTATAACACAAAAAGCGGCGCGAAGCCGCTTTTGTCGTTAGTTTTTAGTTTTGCGTTGGGTGGCCGCCGCGATCAGTTCGTCAACTTTGGCGGGCGAATATTCTTCCTCCCAGCAAAAGACGTAACCGCGGTGCTGGTATCGTTGCCCCCATAGACACTTGCAAACACTAGACTGAGTTAAACCAAGGCGGCGGGCGCATTCCCGCCCGATGGCGAAGTGAAATTCTTGTTTCGTTTGAATGTTAATGGCCACCATTTGAGCCGAAGTGGCGTGCTTTACGCTACTATTGGCAACCCGCTGGTTATGCGTTCCGTAATTGTTATTCTCGCGCGGCGTCACCCATTCGAGGTTTTCAAGGCGGTTATTATAAGAGTTTTCGTCACGATGGTTTATCTGGAGCGTTTGATAATTTTTTGGCACGTGGCCCCACGTCGCCAAAACTAACCGGTGAATTAACGCAAACACCCGTTTCCCGTTCCGACGGGGGATGGGAACCTGGAGGTAGCCGGAACCAACTTCGTGCCCAGCAATCGGGTGCGTAATCTTTTGGTGACCCCAGGCGGTGTTAATCACTTGGAAAGACCGTCCCGTTTCGTCGACGTGTGGCGTTTTGGCCACGTAAATCGTCGGGTAATCGGCGTATTCGGGAATGCAATCAATACTCTTAAATTCGTCGTTGTCGTAAGTGATAACGGCCATTTTCTTTTCCTCCTTCGATCATTTAAACGTTCCGTACGGCTCCCCGGTCCGGGCGTCGCGAACCGCCACGTAACCGAATTGGCCGTTTCCGCGTGGTTGGCGAATGTAAACGTAGTCGCGTCCCCGGGACCAGGCGTCATACTTAATCGTGGACCCCGCCGGTAGAACCGCAATCACCGAAGCGCTAGGCCGGGCACCCCAACGCAGGTGCAAAGGTGTGTTGCTGGTGAACGTTCCGTTTTCAAAAACCCAGTGGTCGCCCAGACTATCGGTAAAACCACCGGCCGGTTGTTGCGGCGCTGGTGCGGGTGCTGGTTGCGGCTTCGGTTGCGGTGCCGGGGTTGCTTCGTCCCGATCGCCGCGGGCGAGTTTCAACCAGCCTTCCCGATCGGTATTAACCATGCTTCGGTCCATATCTTGCCCCGTGAATTGGTGCGCCGTGAACGTTGACCACGGGGCCACGCTAAAGCCGGCGCCCTGGTAGTTCCAGTTTAACGGTTGTGAGTATTTGTAGTAAGCAACCCATAGCCCGCAAGTGTTGGCGCAATTAGCAACTTGCGCGATCGCTGATTGACTAACGTAAATTAACGGCCATACCTTGGTCGTTTCGTGGACCCGGTCCATGAACCGCCGACACCAACCCGCGTTACCAAAAGCGGGGTTCTGATACTTTTCCCAGTCCAGGGCAAGGACGGCCTCCCCGACGTAGTTCTTAATGTTGTTAATGAAATAATCGGCTTCGGCAACCGGGTCGCCACCGCCCGCGTAGTGATACAAACCTAATAACTTCCCGGCCCCCTTGGCGGCCGCATAATCTTGGTTGCAATTAGGGTTCACGTAACCCGTTCCTTGAGTAGCTTTAATTGTTACAATATCAACGTCCGGTAACGTCGCGTAACTTCGCGGCGAACCGGAATAAACGTCAACCATTTTTAACATTTGTTGACACTCCTTTCTTGACTTTATTTTACCATAAAACGCCGCTTTGGCAAGCGACGTTATTATTTTGGCTTACATTTTCGGGAGTTGTAACCAGCGGCCGCCCCGGCGAATGCGGTTATGGCCCTGGTTTTCTTGCCGTTGGGTGGTAAACAATTCCTTCGACTTGTCTTGCCACCCGCCGTGCCGAATTAGAATATGGCCACCATGATCGTTAAGGTTTAACCATTGCCCATTCTTGCGCGTCGCCATCGGAATGTAAGATGGCGGCGTCGGGTTGTATAGCGTCAACCCAGCGGCAAAGTGCGCGTCGGGGAAAATTCCCGTTGGGTAGTGAATTTCCATGAACAGTTGAATGCTGTCGCTATACTGTTGAGGCCCCACCGTGATATGCGTGGTAATTCGTCCCGGGTTCGGGGCAACGTCGAAAGCGTCCCCCGTCCCACCAGAATAAGTGGCGATGGTTTGCCCCCCGACCTTGATCGTGTGAACAACGGGCACGTTACCCCGGAAGTAATCAGTCCGCCGGCCGTTGTAATGACCAACGTCGACCGTGACGTCGCAAGAAACGCTACCATCTTCGTGTTGCTGTTCATTCGTCCAGGTGAGGACTTCGTCAACGAAGCGGCAACCCGCCCAGCCGGGGCGGTTCTTCCCGTATTGGATATAACCCCGGTTGCCGATTAGCGACCAATAAAAGGCTTCGTTTTCGTCCGTCCCGGGACCGCCCCACCAGTTGCCCTTATTATCGACGCCACCCGTTGACCATGCCGGCACCGCGTGTTCGTCAACGGCCCAATAGACGCCACCTTGACTATCAAAGCGGCCGGTTAATTGTAGAATTGACAATTAGGCCACCTCCTTAAATTCCGGCGGTAATATCGTTTTCGGTTTGGCCACCGTTAGTCCTAATAAAGGAACCACCGTCTTGGGCGCCACCGAAGATATTAATGTTACCACCAGCAACGGCCATACCAGGGTTAAATTGCCCCTCGAAAATCGTGCCACCAGTTTGGTTCCAGACGCCGGCGTTTTTCAATCCTTGCAAAATCTTGCCCAGCGCGTCGTTACTGTTACCTAACTGGTGCTGAATATTCGTAATCTGATCGCCCAGGTTTTGAATATCCTTCTTGACTTGGGTAATTTCATCGCCCAGGTTCTTAATCTCTTGCTTAATTTCCTTAACTTCGTTCTCGAGATTAGTAATACGTTGTTCATGGTCTTGTAATACCTTGTCGATCGCCTCCAGGTGCTTTTGAATTAAGAGCAAGGCTTCATAAACCATCTTCTTGAATTCGTTGTAATCGTCGGTTAAGGCTTCGGCCCATTCGTGGAACCACCATAACCATTCCTCGAACGTCGTGTTCGGAATGGCGATCACGCCGCGGGCACCCAGGTTCGTAAACGACGACAAACGCCGAAAACGGACGCTCCAGTTATTGTAAAACCATGTTTTGTGGAATTGGTCCAGTTCGTCAATAGTGGGTGGCGTTTCCTGGTTCTTATGATAGTCCATGTAACTATTGACTTCGTTCATAATTCGTTCAAACTTGGCAACTTCGTTCGGGTCTAGGTGCAAAATTTCATCTATATTATCGTTCATGCGCGTAAAACCTCCTTTTTGAGCTACCTTTATTTTAACACAAAAAAGCGACCACCAGGTAAAAACCCAGCGGTCGCCGGCACCAATTGGGATAATGGCGGCGTTTCAAGCCCAAAGCGCGCGGCCGCTTTCACACGTTGAATTCCGCGTCGCTACTCAATTAGCCCCAATTAGTTAATTACATTATAGCATAGATTAGTCGCGTTGTCGAAGGTCAACCCCGTAAGCGTCGGCGAGGTCTAAAATCACCTCGAGTTCCTGTTCGTGATCGTCGCCATCTGATTGCGAAATTAAAAACTTGAGGTAAACGGCAAGGGCCATGCAAACGGGCAAGCGGCGGTGGCCGTTAGATAAGTCGCGAATGGCGTTCACCAGCTCCCCCACGTGGTCCGGGGTGCAATCCATCTCAATTAATAAGTCCTTTAAATCGTCCATCGTGTTCATTAGAAAACCTCCATAAATAAGCGTTGCGCCTTAATCTTGTCGAATAAATCGAAGTAAATTCCGTTGGTGTATTGTAGCATTCGGTTAAGAAGGTCGGTAATAATCACGTTCCGGCCTTCGCTATGCGTCGTCGTGTTCGACGTTCCGTTGGCGGTGTTGACCGTGCTTCCCGTTGACTTCGCGCCGTTGACGTCACTTGCGTAGTGGAAATTGTAATCGTCTGTTGGGTCCCCGGTGTTCATCTTAAAATCGAGTTCGTTTTGCGGCGTGTCCGCGTTACCCGCGATCGAGGACTGTTTGCTGGAACCGTTGGCGTCCGACTTCGTAACCGTGAGGCTGGTGCCGTCGCTTACGTTCGTTATCCATTGCGCCTTATCAATAAAGAGCTTTTGGTAGCCTTGGTACCAGATAGGTAAGTTACTATCCAGGCACTCCCGTAACAAGACCAAGAAGTAAAGCGGGTTTTCTTGCCCAATTTCATAGCCCCAAAAGTGCCGCACCAGCGTCCGGCAAAAGCCATCATAAATCGCCTTGTTTAAATCGTCCTGGTCGGTAATGTTTTCCTGAAGGTCGGCTCCCACGTGCCGATCAATGAACGAACGGGCGTAAAGGTCAATCACTTCATTAGGCGAGTGCCATACGAAGTCGGGCATATTGAACGTCTTTTCGTAGCCGCTCCCGTCACTAATGTTTAAAATCCGATCATCGCCTTGGGTCGCCATTAAGTGGGCGTGGGCCGAAACCATCGACCCTAATTCGATTGTATACTTTGCCATTAAGCGTCCTCCCCCTCCAGTCGGTAATTGTAAATTAAGTCGTAAAGGTCAATATCCATAAATTGGGAAAGGCGAACCAGGTAGTAAAGGTTAGGTAAGGACTGTTGGCGAAGCCAATTGCGGAAAGTGCTTTCCGCAACGGGAGCGTCCGGGACCAGTTCGTTAAAATCATGAACGAAGGCGGCCGCGCTATTGTAGTTGTGTTCGTCCATATACTTGGTTAAAACGTCGTGAATGTTTTGGGCGTAAGACTTGTTCATTTCGTAAACAGCTTTGTGGATCATGGTTAAATTTCCTCCCCTTGGTCAATTTCATTATCATTGTTTTGGTCGACGTCAATTTCGCCGGCGTTTTGTGCGTCTTGTAATTTTACTAATTGCTGGAAGGCTTGTTGGTTAAACGTTGCCTCGATTTCGGTTCCCAATACATGGTTTAAAATTTCCAATTGCTGGTTGCGGGCTTGTAAGTAAACGTTGGCACTTGCTTCGGTGAGTTGGGCGTTGGCCGCCGCCTCCATCGCAACCAGGCGCTCCTTCTTATCAACCCCGACGGTGTCAATTCCCAGCATGGTAAGCAATTCGGAAACTTCGTTGTTCCATGCGGTCTTGAGCGATGGTAGGTAATCTTGGATATTAAAGTCGGTGACGTCCAAAATACTGGTAATATCGCCCAGATCACTATCGACCCCAATAAAACTTTTTCCTTCTTGAATTTGTTGAAAAACCTGGTTAGCGGTTAAGTTCTTGTTTTTGGTTAAACCGATAAACTGTTGTTTCATCAAGTCAATGTTTCGCATTTCACTCGCTTTAATTTTGGCGAGGGACTTGCTTACCCGATCGACCATTTGCATATCGGTAAAGGTCGTCATTAACCCAGCCATGTAATAATTGTACTTATTGCAAATCGTTACGTAACCGTCGTTCTTGTCCTGGTAGTTCATGCGAGTTAAGTACGGTAGTTCTTGGGTGCTATCGTCAACCGCGAACGGGTTCGGAATGGTTGACTGATCGATTAACGACCCCAGGGCGTTTAACCCATACTCCCCGTTTTGGTTTTGGCCCAGCACGAACACGTTGTCCTTATCAACCCCACCGACCCGGGCGTAACCGTAATACCGCAGGTTAAACTCGAGGAACCGTTCGTCGAGGGTATCGGGTGCGTTTTCGTAGGTAATTAAATTCAGCACCAGGTTCGTAAAGTAGTCAACGTAAATGTTATAGTAGTCTTGCTCCATCGTGGCGAAGTTGTCACCGTACAAGTTTTCGTCGGTGTCTTTACGCGTTTCGTTGCGGTGTATTTTGTAAAGACGCCGCTCAACTTTATCTATTCTCAAGGCTACACCTCCCGGTTAAATTCTAGCGCCTTTTGTAAGTAACCGTTAATTAGTTTCCGTAATCGCAAGCACTCGCGATCATGGTTGCCGTCGATGATTTTTTGCACCTCCAGCAAGCTAAAGTACAATCGGTCGACGTCCTGGAAGTTTAATGCTACCTTAATTTTGCCGGACAACACCGCTTCGGGAAAAGTCGTTGTTGAGTTCTCGCACGCAACTAAAATTTGGCGGCCGGTCTTGCGAATTAGTTCCTGGAATTCTTTACCAGTCATGTTTTGCCTCCTTATTAAAAAAGGACGGGCGTTACGGCCCGCCCTAATGGCTAAATTTTATTCCGACCAGTCAACCGGCTTTTGGTCCTCGAATTGATCGAATACACTAGCGCTAACAGAACCGCCGGCGTCGACCACTTCGACTTGGTCCAATGGAGCGGCAAACTTCAAAGCGTCGAAGCCGCAACCAACGTTCAATGGCGTGTCGAAGGTTTGCACGTGAACGTGAACCGCGGTCCCAGCCTTGACGCACTTGCCTTCGGGAATAAAGGCGTCCCCGGTCGTCTTACGGTTGTCGCTCCCGAAAATGACTGGTGCGAACGGTGACTTGTCACGCAAGCTAATCTTTTGACCGTTAGCGTAAGCCGTTTCCTTTAAAGCCTCCACCAGTTCCGGGTCGCCCTTAATCACGAATTCAGATAAGGCGATCACGTATTCCGGCTTCGGGTCGGGAACCATCTTCGTTGGCTTTGGCGTCCGTGGTGCGTTCAGGACGTTGTAATCAACAAACCCAGTTACAATGGCGTTCATTCCGCCGCGGACGTTGTGCTTTTCGTAAACAGTTAATGGCATAATCTTTTTCTCCTTTTTATTATGTTATGCTATGCTATTCTATTAACCTGGTAACTTGGAAGGTTTATTTCTTTTCCTCCCTTGCTACATTTATATAATAACATATCCTGGTCGTGTGTCAACGGTTTATTAAAGATTTTCGATCATTTTTTCTTGGGCCGGGGTTGGCTCGATCAATTTAATGGAGTTGTAAATCTTGACGCCGTTTTTAACCTTCTTCGACACCGTGAAGGGTACAATAATTGCCTTATCCTTGCGGTACTTAAATGCTTCAATTCCACGCTTTGCAAGGTAGTCCTTGCCGGCGGCTTGAATTCCGGCTCCCTTAATAATGGCCTCGCCCAGCAAGGGGTCCTCTTCCCAGTATCGTTTACTTCCCAGGTAACGCGCCTTGGTCATATGCTGTTCCGGTTTCCACTTCCCGAAAATTGACTTGTCGAAGGGAATATGCAATTCCTGGAAAATACGTTCATCGTCCTTAACTATATCCAAGTCGCCGTCGTAACCAAAGTGGCAACTATCGGTGTCGCAATACCAGAAAGTCGCGTGCGGTTCATGCTTTAAAATTTCAATCATTGATAATAACACGTCACGCGCAAAAGCGGTAATAAATACCGCGATCAAAATGTTATGGTCTTTTGGCTTTGCGTTCGGGTCCAATTCCTCCCCAAATCCGATCGTCCCATTGGTTGCCCTGGTTAACACCGATCGAGTTGTGATTTTACGTTGGGCAAACTTACCATAAGTTGAATTTAAATGGATTTTGGCGATCATCTTGTCGACCTTGTTACCAGCCCGGACCGCCGCTTCCTTTTCTTGCTTGTGCTTTAAAATAAACGACGTGAACGGCCGCGTGATATGTTCACGGGCAATCACTCCTTTAACGTAGTCGTATTCGATATGGTAGTTTTGTTCAATCCAGTAAAGGTCGAAATTCGTTAAAATAGCTTTTTTATTGGCAAGGTCTTGTTCGCTAAAAATTTCCCGCGCCATACCAAAGGCCGATTTTTTCGGAAAGCACGGCACGCCGTCCGGTTTTAAACGCATTTTTTTAACCTTAATCGTCACCACGGCGAATACGTTGTAATCGTGAAGGTCAAGCTGGTTAAACTCCCCCTCCTTTAAATTGCGCAATGATCGCCAATTCGGGTAGTTGCGGTTAAGCATGACGGAAGGATAAAGCGAATTGACGTCACCGACTAGACCCCGGTTCAGTTCCTTGTTGACGTACTTATAATTAGCGTAAACAAAACCGCCAAAGTACGCCTCCCGTAAATACCTTTCCTGGTCGTCGGTGTACTTAGCCTGGAATAGGGCGTTATAATGACTGGTCCCGTGGATTTTATCATCTTTTTTAACCATTTCCTTTAAATCGGCTTCGGCATACCCAGCGGCCGTTAGTCGCAATTGACCCGGAAACTTTTCCACGTGCTTGCGCATGATCGCGGCGAGAACCGCAATATCGTGCTTAAAATAATAAATTTCATGCTTTACAACTTCTTCTTCGGCGGCTAAATCAATCCAGCGGTAAGTGGCGGCTTCGGTCTTTTTCGGCCACCCCACGTTGGCCCCCAGCTTCGCGAGTGCCTGGTTGTAAATTTTCATACTATCACGCAACTCAAAATGGCACCCCGCGTATTTAAACGCGAGGCTATACAAGGTTCCGTTGTGAAGGACGCTCACGTCGCTAAATTTATAATCAAAATCTTGATCGACGATATGCTGAATTAAGTTTTGTGCGTCGTAATCGAGGTTGTGAAAATAAATCACCGCAAACCAGCGTTTGCCATCACCGATTTTATCCTGGTACTTTTGCACCATATCAGCTAACATAGCCTCCCACGGTTCGTCGGTCGGGTTGGGCTTGAACCAATATCGAACATTCCGATCAGTCCAAAGTTCTTGCGCCTTTTCTACCCCGTATTTATCGACGCGCCGTTGATACCATTGCGTGGCTTGCTTACCACTACCAATCTCGCAATACCCTAACAAGTAAGTGTTCATCGTATCGCAAAGGTCGGTACTTTTGATCGCGATCGTTTTTTCCAGCTCGCGTAATTCTAACGTCAACGGCACCGAACGACGGTAACGTAATTGGTGACGAATTTCATTCGCCCGCTTTTTTAATTTTAATTCTATTTCCTCGCTTAATTCCGTGTCGTTCCATGCTGTTTGCGCTTCGCTATCGGCCGCAAAAATTAATGGCTTTTGGTTTGGCTTTTTAGCTTTCTCCATCACTACCCCCACCCGGTTGTATCGTCCCTTCGTCTTGCCGCGGGGCTTTCCCAGTCAATCTTATTTCGTGGATAACCTTTCCGCGTTAAGTCTACCTCGATCGTTTCCGTGCTATCGGTCGATTTATTATAAATGTCAATAAATCGCCGATCGCCGCTCCCGTATTTCGCCACGGCAACTAATTCCGCACCGTCGTCGTAAAATTCGACCCCGTCCAGGTATTCTTTCATTTCCCCGTTAGATACGGTCAATTGGTCCCGGTCCATTTTTTTAAAAAGCATTAACTTGGAAACTTCCTTGGCGGTTCGGCCCCCCACCACGCGACCCTTTTTGTCGGTCTTGAAATGTTCCCACCGTGAAAATCCATACCCAGAACCGGCCTTCCCTTGACGATAAATTCCGCCTGGAAATTCTTCGATTGAATACATATATTCTTCTTGCTGGTGCTGGAAAACCGTTTCGAGATTAGCCCGAATACGTTCACCCAACGTCGACTGAATGGCCGTTTTTCCCGGAATGCGGTAGAAATATTTTTGCATTCGGTCCAAGGCACGGGCTTTAACCGACGGACTTTTACTTTTCCAGTCCATCATAATTCGAGTATACTTGCGTTGTAATGATTTATCCATTCGCTTGTATTGTGAAACGGTCGGCAATAAATCTCTTAATTTTGCTCCTTGACGGGCTTGCCCTTTTAACCAAGTTTCCGTTTTTGTTAATTTTGCTTTTTTCGCCATTTCGTGTTATCCTCCATCGTAATTAACATTTTTTCTTATCGTTTCGTTGACTTTATTATAAGCGATATTGCGTCGGTTGTCAATCGTCGCTAACCAGTAAATGTTTTGTTTTTGCCACGATTTTTTGGCGGCCGGCCCTCCA
>ENA-OYWT01000232-OYWT01000232.1-human-gut-metagenome-genome-assembly--contig:-NODE-232-length-25244-cov-7.492556_pt1 | contig 25244 bp, 26 predicted proteins | sample MGYA00244171_ERZ653399 | MGnify/ENA primary metagenome ERZ653399 (study PRJEB26926, sample SAMN06164987) | human gut metagenome | biome: ENVO:00009003; feature: ENVO:2100002; material: ENVO:00002003... | reverse complement strand
CTACACAAGGCTATTCGTCGGCAGCGTCAGATGTGTATAAGAGACAGGTACTTATTATTATCGTTGTAACTAATATTGGTAATAATAGTAGCGGTAATAATAAAAAGCCACATACTTATGAACCGTGGGTGATTGAAGCACCTGAAAAGCGGGCTGGTCGTCGGGGAGAACATATAGCGACAGAAATCATTAAGGGAGTACTTCGTGAAGGAGATTATTTATTCACCAATATTTCTGTATAATACGATGGAAAGCGCACAGAACTTGATAATGTTGTTGTAAATAAATATGGTGTGTTTATTTTTGAAGTTAAGAATTACAAGGGTCAACTTTATGGCAATGAGGATGATTATAATTGGGAAAAATATAAAGATGACGGATATGGAAATACATTTGTGAAAGAAGTCAAAAATCCTGTTAAGCAGGTAAAAAGGCAGATTTATATCCTTGCGAAATATCTGGAAGGCTATAATGTGTGGGTTGAAGGATATGTTATTTTAATCAGAAGTAACAGTCCAGTTCAAAGTACATATATTTTGCAGAGTGTCGAAGATATCGACAGGGCAATTCATACATTTAAACGAAATCATCTGAGTAGGGACACGGTTGAATCAATTAAGAAGATGCTTGTATAATCATTGATATTGATTTACGGATATTGTATCAAAGACAGATAATCAGTCTCAGGAAGATGTCAGCAACACTCCTGAGACTATTTTTGTACTGACTAATTTCAAAAAGTATTTTGGAAAATGATTAAAGAGACTAATAAAGAGAACTTGGAGAAGGCAGATGTAATCCCTGACAATCTGTATTACTATAACGCCGTAAATGACGCTGTAAGCATTGTGAAATAGGAGGCTGGCATGAAATATGCATTTAGGAGTGAAAAAGAACTTCAGGAGGTTATATTTTGGTCGCTTGTCAGAAAAAAAAAACATCACTATTACCAACATCAATATTAACATTATTAATATCGGAGGTAACATGATGGATGTCCAAAAGAAAAGACCGCCGCCTTGTCTATGATATCTTGCTTCATTGTAAACAATATCTAGCACCATCCATACAATGTTGTACAATGAAAATCCTAATATAAAACTGCGTTCTACAATAAACTTACTTGTTAAAGCAAAATACACTGAAAAAACAGTATATGTAATGCATAAACCAAATGCACTATTGATTAATATTGCCACAAACTTTGAATACATTTTTTACTCCTTCCATTCTCTTTACACATATATCGTTGGAAATTATTATAGCATGGATTTGGACAAATATCATTCAACTGTTGTGATATTGCCTTAATAAACATTATTATGATTTTGGGCACTTTTATGTCACTTGGTATCAGTGGGAGTAGAATGATTGTAAATGGAAGTTCTAACTTGGTTGAGTTTTATGTTAAAATGGGTAAAATGAATTGTAATTTATAGAGAAAAGCACATGTTAAAGAATCTTTGCGTAACTATATATGCAATGTAATGTGATGATTGCTTTATTTTGAACATTATTTTTCGGATAATATTATTGAAAGGAGGTCGTAATATTATGAATATAGGAAATCAAATATTGAACATTCGGAAAGAAAATCAATTAACACAAGAGGAGTTTGGCAATTTGCTATTTCTCTTGACACATTACTAAAGGAGGATTCGAAAATGATACAATCTATGGATAAAGAAAGAGCAATGGGCATAATAAAACACGAAAAATCAAAGAGTGACAAAAAGGCAGTTCAATATATTAAAGAACGTGATTAAATGAATTTGATAAGGGCAGTCCTACTGTGTAGCATGTGTGAGAATAAAAGGAGGTGGCAGCATTATGAACAAGGCATATGAGCGAGAAACAGAAATGTGGAATCAGGTATTTAAGGAATGTACACCTGTGGATTTAAGAACTTTAGATTTACAAGTTGAAACAATGTTTGACGAAGCCCTAAAGCTGTTTGCACAAAAAACAACAAATGTATTAGATTTTGGCTGTGGTACAGGAGATATTTCTTTTCAATATTTGCAGTATCAGCCTACACATAAAGTTTTAGGAATTGATGCTTCAAAAACGGGCATTGAATTTGCAACTGAAACAGCAAGATTAAGTGATTATAAAACGGCAACTTTTCTTGAAGGTACAGACCATACGGTAAAGCAATTAGAAGAGAATTCATTTGCTGGAGTGATATTATCAAATGTGTTGGATGTAATGCCCAAAGATGTGTCAAAGGAGGTAGTTGAAGATTTAGAACGGGTATTGAAGCCTGGTGGATATTGGTTTATTAAAATGAATCCGTATTATTCAAAAGAAGAACTGGAAAGTTTCGGATATGAGAATATGGGAAATAACATTTATGAAGAGAATCATATTATGAGACTAAGACAGGCTACAACAAATTACTGGAAAGAAAGATTTGCACGTTTTGGAAAGGAAATTATTTATCTGGAATTTGAGTATCCGTGGCAGGAGGGAATGAATCGTCTGTTTGTTTACCAGAGTTAAAAGAATCTGGCTGTGCCACATTTGCAATAATAAGAAGTTTGCGCTATAATACTATTTAAACAAGTCGTGAAATTTAGTATTGATTTAGGAGATATCGCTTATGAGAGTATTTTATGGGCTTATTATTACGGCGGTAATTTTAATGATTGGGGCGTGTGCTTTAAAGGCATATAAAAAAGAGGGTGCACTGGCAAGAGTTGTGTTTTTATATGAGCTTGGTGCATTTATATGTGGGATAATATTTTTAGTATATACATATGTTCCAGGGACAACCATTACAGTGTTGTGCAAGGGACTTATTATGGCGAGCTTTGACTGGCTGCTTGTGCTTCTTATGTATTATACCCAGTATTATACAGGCATGTTTAAGGGCGTTGTGGGTGTAAAAGTTTTTATGCTTGCCTATTCGCTGTTTGAGACTGTTGCATTTTTGATTAATGCATGGACGAGATGGATATTTGATATAACAGATATATCGGGTGACCAGATAATTGTTCAGTTTGCAAAAGGTAATGTTCTGGGCAGGTTACATTATGTATTTGCTTATGGCATTATGTTGCTGCTTATTTTAAGTTATTTAGTAATGGTTAAGAGAATGTCAAGATTCTACAGATTCAGATATTTTGCTATTCTCATATTATTATTTGCTGCATTTTCACTTGATATAATGACTACTTGGTCTGATTCAATATATGACATGTCAATGGTTGCATTTGGCATCATGTCTGTACTTATATATTATCTGACATACAGTTATGTTCCTAATGAGCTTATTGAGAATACATTTTCACTTATAATCAGGGATATGAATAGTGGAATTATATGCTTTGATAACGCTGGAAGATGTATATACTGTAATGGTATTGTTAAAGAAATGTATTCTATTACTGATAATATTAATGAAGTAGAGCATAATTATGCAAGCTGGCTTCAGACTCAGACAGAGCATGATAATAAGAAATTCAGGCAGACAATCAGCGAGGGGAAAGAGAGAAGAAGCTTTGATATTTCATATAATCGTGTATATGATGATAAGCATAATTTTATATGTGATTATTTCATATTTAATGATCGTACTGAAGCTGTTGAGCTTTTAGAATATGAAAAGTTCAGAGCTACACATGATAATCTCACGGGACTTCTTAATAAGGAGCAGTTCTATGAGGAAACTGCCAATGTAGTGCGAAACGACAGGAATCACAAATATTGTCTGGTGTGCAGTAATATTAAAGATTTTAAACTTGTTAATGAGCTTTTTGGAATCGAAAAAGGTGATGAGATTATTAAAATGCAGGCGGGGCTTATTAAGGCTTCATCTGAAAGTGGCTATATATGTGGAAGAATCCAGAATGACAGATTTGCTGTGTGTATGCCGAAGGACAGTTTTAATAATGAAATAATGCAGAATAGTATTGTAAGCATGCAGGACAGATTCAACAATGCATCATTTAAGATAAGGGTTGTAGTTGGTGTTTATGATATTGAAGATGTTGATGAGCCTGTAAGTAATATGTGTGATAAAGCATTTATTGCGAGCGAGACTATTAAGAATAATTATGAAGTTAATATTGCATACTATGATGATAAGCTGTTAAAGAGAACTCTTGAAGAAAGAAGAGTTATTGGAGAATTTGAGGGTGCACTTGAAAGAAAAGAATTTAAAATGTTTCTTCAGCCACAGGTTAATACTCATGGTAAGGTTTATGGAGCAGAGGCGCTTGTGCGCTGGCAGCATCCAGATAGAGGGTTACTGTCGCCATTCTTCTTCATTGATATTCTGGAGACGACAGGTCTTATATATAAGCTTGATATGTATATGTGGGAATGTGCAGCAGCTAAATTAAGTGAATGGAAGAAGAAGGGTGATACGGTTCATTATATTTCTGTAAATATATCTACCAAGGATTTTTATCTTATAGATGTATATGAGGTTATTACATCGATTGTTAAGAAATATGATATTGAACCTAAGATGTTAAAGTTAGAGATTGCCGAGACAGCACTTATGTCTGATCTTAAGAAGAATATGGAGGTAATTAAGAACCTCAGGGGTTATGGATTTAAGATAGAGATTGATGATTTTGGAAGTGGATATTCTTCGCTGAATATGTTAAAAGATATAAGTGCAGATGTTCTTAAGATTGATATGGCATTCCTTCGTGCTACAGAGAATGAGGTTAAGGGACAGGATATTCTGGAGACTATTATTTCTCTTGGTGGAAAGCTTGGAATGGAGGTAATTACTGAAGGAGTAGAGACAGACAAACAGCTTCTTATGCTGACAGAGATGGGATGTCATATATTCCAGGGATATTATTTCTCAAAGCCTATACCAGTCGAAGAATTTGAACAAAAATATATGAATGAATAATGGGAGGAAGTTATGAGCGAGAATTGTTCAGGAAGCTGCTCAAGCTGCAGTTCAGACTGCGAATCAAGAAAAGGACCACAGATATTAAGAAATGCCAATAATGGCAAAGTTAAGAAGGTTATAGCTGTTGTCAGTGGCAAGGGAGGCGTTGGTAAATCACTTGTCACATCAATGCTGGCAGTCAAAGCCAATAAGGAAGGAAAGAAAGCGGCAATACTTGATGCAGATATTACAGGACCATCTATTCCTAAGTCTTTTGGACTTACTGAAAGGGTAACATGTAATGAAGATGGAACTGTAATGTATCCTGAGACTTCAAAGAATGGTATTAAGGTTATGTCACTTAATCTTCTTATGGAAAAGGAGACTGATCCGGTTATATGGAGAGGGCCTGTTATTGCGGGTGTTGTTAAGCAGTTCTGGGAAGATGTTGACTGGGATGAGACAGACTGTATGTTTGTTGACTGTCCTCCGGGAACAGGAGATGTACCTCTTACTGTTTTCCAGTCTATGCCGATAGACGGAATTATTATTGTAACTTCACCACAGGATCTTGTTTCAATGATTGTGGAGAAGGCAATTAATATGGCTAAGCTTATGAATATTCCGGTTCTTGGAATTGTTGAGAATATGTCTTATTTCAAATGTCCAGATTGCGGTAATATTCATTATATATACGGAAAGAGTAAGATTGATGAAGTGGCAGCAGCTAACGATATCAAGACTGTTGCAAAGCTTCCAATGGACGCAAAGGTAGCTGGACTTGTCGATTCAGGAAAGGCTGAGGAACTTGATGTGTCTGCATTAGATGGAATATTTGATGCAATTATGGCTTAACAGAGAAGAATAATGAAAAGATTGATTTTATTTAAAGGCGGAGTAGAAACATTAGAATTCTTTACAGAGCAGATGGCTGCTGTATGGGAGAAGATGGGCTGCTCCGTCTTCTGGTATAATTTAATGTTACAGCAGGCCAGTTCTTCTGCACTGGTGGAATTTTTCAAGGCTCACAGCTCAGACGAGTGGTATATGTTTACATTTAACTTTGAAGGAATAGCAGGAGAAGCCGGTCTGTATCGTGATGATGGCTGGAATTTCTGGGACTGGGCAGGTGTTAAGGTTGTAAATGTGGTTGTAGATCACCCGCTTTATTACAACAAATATATCCGAAAGCACCCTGAAAAGTATATCCAGCTTGATATTGATGAAATGCATGTCGCATACATGCGCAGATTTTTCCCGGAAGTACATACTGAATATATGCTTACAGCCGGAACAGAGCTGAATTATAACAGATGTATAATGCCTGATAAGAATTACCTGTCAATGAAGGAAAGACCGATAGATATTATATTTACAGGTAATTACACTCCGAAAAGAATACTAAGGAAACATCTGGATAACATGGATGATGAGTATATAGATTTCTATGAGGGTGTGCTGTCATATCTGATAGACAATCCGTCAGAGACGATTGATGCGGCGGCGGAAAATGCGTTACGCAGGGAATTCCCTGATATTACAGACGAACAGCTTGTCGACTGCATGCCTAATATGATGTATGCAGACCTTGCTGTAAGATTCCACTACAGGGAGCTTGCAATAAGGGCACTGGCTGATTCAGGACTTAAGATTCATACTTATGGCGAAGGTTATAATTATATCGAATGTAACCACCATGAGAATATAATTGAGCATGGAGGTGTTGATTCCAAGGTGTGTCTTGATATGATTAGTCAGGCAAAGATTTCTCTTAATGTAATGCCATGGTTTAAGATGGGCGCACACGACAGAGTGTTTAATACTATGCTTAATGGAGGTGTTGCACTTACTGATACTTCGCTGTTTTATGAGAACACATTTGCAGATGGTGAAAATGTGTTGTTCTATTCACTTGAGGATTTAAGAGACTATGAAAAGTCGGGATATGATGAGTGTATTGCGGCACGAATCACGGATAAGGTTAAATGTGCATTAGCTGATACGAAACATTTGCAGGAAATCGCTGACAGCGGGTATGAATGCTGTAAGGGCAGGCATAGCTGGATTGAGAGGGCTGTAGTGATTGGGAAGTATTTTTGTTAAATGGAATTGAATAATACAAATAAACAATATATGGACACTTTTTCTGTACTTCATGCCATAAATCACTAGAATATATGACTCAATTACAGTATTATTATAATTAACAGATACGGATAGGTTATTTAATGATAGGAGTATATTATGGCAAATTCACAAAAAGGCAAGATTGATATGACCACAGGTCATATCATGAGAAATATCATACTGTTTGCGATACCGATTATTATTGGAAATGTTTTGCAGCAGTTATATACTACGGTTGATGCACTTGTAATAGGCAAATATTGTGGAGATACATCTTTAGCTGCGGTAGGAACGAGTTCACAGCCGGTTGAAGTATTATTATGTGTTTTTTTAGGAATAGGAACAGGTGTGTCTATTCTTATTTCACAATATACCGGAGCAAGGGAATCGGGAAAGGTTGTTTCAGTATGTGGAACTTCAATAACACTTATATATATTGTAGGTATTCCGATTGGAATTCTTGGATGGTTTGCAGCACCATATATTCTTGAATTCATGAAAGTGCCGCAGGATGTGTGGAATGCCGCATTAATATATACGAGGGTTGTGTTCTTAGGTACACTTGGTAATCTGGGTTATAATATGAATGCTGGTATTTTAAGAGGACTTGGAGACAGCAAGGCTTCATTATGGTTTCTGGTTGTGTCCTGTGTTTCTAATATAGTATTTGATTTATTGTTTGTTGCAGGGTTTGGAATGGATGTAGCCGGAGCAGCACTTTCTACAAGTATTGCTATGTTCATTTCATGGATTGTAAGTATTGTTTATATAAGAAAGAAGTTTCCGGAGATACAGTTTACATATTTGCCTAGAAGATTTTCTGGAACAATGATGAAAGCTATTCTGGCTATTGGTTTGCCCGTTGGACTTAACAATTCTCTTTATTCATTAGGACATGTTGCATTACAGACATTTAATAACTCACAGGGTGCTATATTTATGGCTGGAGGTGCAGTAGCAGGAAGAATTACAGGATGCGCTAACATAGCAATTACAGGATTATCTTCGGCGGCCACTACATTTTCAGGACAGAATTATGGTGCTAAGAAATATTCAAGAATTAAAGAGGGACACTGGAGAATTCCATTGTGTTCAGGTCTGATTACATTAAGTTTTGGATTGCTTTTTATAATGATACATAAACCTATAATCCGTTTCTTCTCGTCAGATGAAATGGTATTGATGTATGCTAGCAGACATGTTGTTGTCATGTTACTTTCACAGTGGTTTTATGCTATCTTTAACTGTATAATATCTATTGTAAACGGAACTGGAAAGGTGCGTTATACTACAATTGTCAACATTCTTATGCTTTGGGCAGTCAGAATTCCAAGTGCCTATATTATTAGCAGATACTTTGATGGAACATGGGTAATGTTGTGCTTCCCAATCTCTTTCAGCTTTGGAATGTTTGCAATGATAGGTTATTATCTGTTCTCGCCTGCATGGAAGGAAGTTATGAGACTGGCGGAAAATAAACAAAATGAAGGTGAACAGAATCTGGCGTAAGGTTGACGACATCGTAAGAATATGGTAATATAGCACATGTTCGCGGATATGGCGGAATTGGCAGACGCGCTAGATTTAGGTTCTAGTGTCAACAGACGTGCAGGTTCAACTCCTGTTATCCGCATATTTTTTAAGGCTGATGCACTTCTTTGTGTGTCAGCTTTTTTTGATTTGGAAAATATCAGATTGTGGTGTACAATAAAGAAAACATGTCCGGAAAGGAGGCCAATATGGCAGAGTATGTATTAGAAAACAACATTTTAAAAGTTACGGTGGATTCTAAGGGATGTGAAATAAGAGATGTATTGTGTAAAACTGACAATACACACAGAATGTGGAACGCCAATCCCGAAGGATGGAAAAGAGTTGCACCTGTTCTTTTCCCACTTATTGGCAAATATAAGGATAACCAAAGCATTTATAATGGAAAAGTATATGAAATGGGTCAGCACGGATTTGCAAGAGATATGGAATTCACACTTGTTAAGCATAATGACGATATGCTGGTTATGAGACTTGAATCCGATGAAAATACTAAAGAGAAATATCCTTTTGATTTTGCATTGGAACTGGAGTATCACCTTATTGACAATGAGATTAAAGAAGTATACAGAGTAATCAACAAAGATAATGTAATGATGCATTTCAGCATAGGTGGTCATCCGGCTTTTGTTACACCAGAGAATGATGCAAGCATGGCTGGCTGTAAGATAAGATTTGATGCAGACAGAATTACATATCATCTGATAGGAGATTATCAATTAATGGCGAGGGATGAGTATGAGCTGCCATTAATTAATCATGAATATACAATACAAGAGGACAGCTTTGAAAAAGATGCATTTATAATTGAGGGAAGTCAGGCAGGAACGGTAAGTCTTGTTAAAAATGAAAAGCCTTTTGTTACAGTTAAGTTTGATACGCCGGTATTTGGTCTGTGGTCATGCAAATCAAAAAATGTTCCATTTGTATGTATAGAGCCGTGGTATGGAAGAACAGATGCCATAGATTTTACAGGGGAGCTTAAGGACAGGGAATACAGTAATCATCTTGATGCCGGAGAAGTTTTCGAGAAGTCATTTTCAATCTTATTTTATTAATAACATTATTAACATAAAAACAGCGCTGTATGCCATTGTATGCAATATAGCGCTGTTTTTTATGCAAAGTGATTACTTTAAAAACATATGTATTAAACTGTTATTTGTTTTTGTGTATGGCTGGTAGCGCATAGGCAGGTCAAGCCAGCATTTTTTATCTACAATGCTCTTATAGTGTGAAAATGTATCAAATCCGGCTTTTCCGTGATATGAGCCCATGCCGCTTTCACCGAATCCGCCAAAGCCCATATTGGAAGTTGCAAGGTGAATGATTGTATCATTGATACAGCCACCACCGTAATTGCATCTTGAGGTTACATAACGGGCTTCTTTCTTATTCTTAGTGAATATATACAGAGCAAGCGGGTGCATGTGTGCATTAACAGTGTTTACTGCCTCCTCGACAGAGTGAAAGGTAAGTATAGGCATAAGCGGACCAAAAATTTCTTCCTGCATCACAGCGTCGTCAAATGTAACATTATCCATTATCGTAGGTTCAATACGCAGAGAATCTGCATCTGATGCACCACCAAGAACGACTTTGCTATTATCGATAAGACCTGATATTCTGTTAAAATGCTTTTCATTAACAATTTTGCCATAATCATTGTTGTTAAGTGGAGAATCTGTAAACTGGCGCTTTGTTTCGTGGATAAGTTCTTTCACAAGCTGGTCTTTGATACTGTCCTGAACATATATGTAATCAGGCGCAACACATGTCTGCCCACAGTTTAAGAATTTGCCGAATACAATTCTTCTGGCAGCGAGCTTTAAGTCCGCAGATTCTGTTACTATACATGGGCTTTTTCCGCCAAGCTCAAGTGTTACCGGGGTTAAGTATTCAGCGGCTTTGCGCATAACTTCTTTGCCGACAGCCTGGCTTCCTGTAAAGAATATGTAATCAAAATGTTCATTAAGCAGACAGTTATTTTCAGCTCTTCCGCCAGTTACAACAGATACATAAGCAGGGTCAAATACTTCTTTTATTATAAGGCACATAACATCGCTGACATAAGGTGAGTATGCACTTGGTTTAAGAATCGCAGTGTTTCCTGCGGCAATTGCATCAACAAGGGGTTCCATTGTCAGAAGAAATGGATAATTCCAAGGACTCATAATAAGGACAACTCCGCGTGGTGACGGCTTCTTAAAGCTTCTGGAATGAAATTGCGCAAGGGGTGTTGGAACATTTTTCTCTCTGCTGAATTTCCTAATATGTTTTAGCATATAAGATATCTCGCTGAGAGTAAGTCCTACTTCACACATGTAACTCTCAAACTGGCTTTTGCCGAGGTCTTTATAGAGGGCATCATATATTTCATTTTCATGTTTCTTAATTGCTGAATATAGTTTTTTTAAGGCATCAATTCTTACATTTACATCAAGTGTTGTACCTGTAAGAAAGAAATGTCGCTGCGATTGTACAAGTTTATTGATTTGTGTAGCTTCCATATTATACCTCATTTTCATGTGTATTATCTTTCATAAGTTTATAGTAGAACTGTTCGAGTGTCTTAGCGTCCATAAGAACCGGAACAGGGTAGAGAGGATTAGCCTCTTTGTCGGCATACCCTGCAAGCTTAGGAATATCCTTCTCTTTAATCTCAGGAATTGTATCGCCAATGTTAAATCTTGCTTTCATATCTTTGACTGCCTGTATAAATGCTTTGGCAGCAGTCTCATCTGGCACATCCTTATCTGCAACACCAGCGGCAATTGCAAGGTCATGCAGCTTCGTATAGATGGATTCTCCATAGCTTTCAAGAACCATTGGGAGAATTACGGCATTTGCAAGTCCATGAGGAACATTATATTCGCCACCGAGAGAATGTGCAACTGCATGGACATATCCTACATATGATTTAGTGAATGCACATCCGGCATAATAAGCGGCTTTAAGCATATTCTTTCTTGCTGTTGTATCAGAACCGTTAGTGTATGCTTTGTCAAGATTGTTAAATATTAACTCAGTAGCCATAAGTGCATCTTTTCTTGTACCCGGAGTTGTTGAGTTTCCGATGTAGGCTTCAACGGCATGTGTAAGTGCATCCATTCCGGTAGTTGCGGTAATTGAAGCAGGAAGTGTAAGGGTTACCTTCGGGTCAAGGACTGCATATCTTGGAATAAGCGGAAAGTCGTTGATAGCATATTTGTGGCGGGTTGTGGCGTCTACAATTACGGCTGCAAGAGTAGTTTCACTTCCAGTTCCTGCTGTTGTAGGAATTGCAACCAGCAGAGGAAGCTTTGCATGGACCTTAAGGATTCCTCCAAGCTTAGACAGATGTGTCTTAGGTCTTGCAATTCTTACACCAACAGCTTTGGCACAGTCCATGCTTGAACCGCCACCAAAGCCGATTATGCAGTCACATTTGTTATCTTTATATATGGCAAGTGCCTCTTCCACGGTATCAGTTGTAGGGTTAGCTACAGTTTTATCGTAAACATGGTATTCAATGCCGGCATTGTCGAATACATCTGTAAGCATAGAAAGAATGCCAAGCTTTGCAATTCCAGGATCAGTAATAATTATAGGACATGATTTCTTCTTTTTGTTAAGTACAGATGGAATGTCAGATAATGCACTTACAATTTTAGGCTTCCTGTATGGAAGAAATGGCAGTGCAATCTTGAATACAGTCTGAAAACTTCTGCAGTATATTTTCTTGAAAATGTTCATTGTACACCTCTTTTGATTTTAAAATATTTTGACTACCAAATTATAATACCCGGAGTTCATATTGACAAGGGGTCAGTCAGGAATCTGCAGTCCGGTTCCATCCATATGAAAATTCTCAGTATTAATAAGCTGTGATACAGGCACGATTTTGTAGCCTTGGGACTGCAGCCCGGTTATTACAGATTCGAGAGCTTCGGCTGTATATTTAGCACCGTTGTGCATAAGAATTATGGAACCGTTCTTAAGAGCTTTATGTGTTGTCACGGTCTTAATTATGTTGTCTGTTCCATAGTCCTTCCAGTCAAGGGAATCTACATCCCATTCTATAGGATAGAAGTTACAACCATAGACTGTATCAATAAGTGTTGAATTATAATCACCGTATGGCGGGCGGAACAGGAAGCTCGTATATCCGGTGATTTCTTTTATTTTATTGGCAACAGACATGATTTCATCTTTCTGCTCATTTACAGAAAGTTTACTCATTTCTTTATGGTTCTGGCTGTGATTGCCGAGGTCGTGTCCACGGTTATAGATTTCAAGAACCTTATCAGGGTAGCTGTCCACCCAGCCTCCGGTCATGAAAAATGTGGTTTTGATATTATATTTATCAAGAATGTCAAGAATCTTTATAGTATCTTCATCGCCCCATGCGGCGTCAAATGATATGGAAACATATTTTTTGGAGGTATCAAGATTAGTCTTTTTACTAAGGTCAACACAGTATATAGGAAGTTTACGGCTGCCTATGCTGCAATTGCCCATGATTGCGCCGCCGCCAATTCCATTTCCCTGATTGGATGAGTTGTATGGCGGTAATCTGTCGGTATTGGGAGTGTTGTCAGAAGTATGTTGGGTGTCTGATGATTCCGATGTTTCGTTATTGGTTTTAGTTGTTTTTACAATTGAATCTGATGATGTTTTTTTATGTCTTGCGGTTATTATGCCACAGATTACTAAAATGATTATAACGCAGTATATGAATATAATGCGCATTTGTTTATTAGAAAAAAGAGACATACTGATACCTCGGATAATGCTTAGTATCAATATATCTCTTTACATTTTAAAAAATTACTGCTTTTTTCATTACTTAGCAGAAGAACTGCTTTCTGTTGCAGATGTATCTTTAACAAGACCATCAGGATGGAGTGAAACATTTAATTCACTTGTGCTTTCATCGTAATCATCGCCAAGAATCTGCTTAACGAGAGTCTGGCAGTATGAAAGGCTGAAATCAGAGCAGCCGGAATCGTTGCGGATTGCGTTGCCTGATGCCAGTGATTCTGTGTAATCACTTAATTTATATGTAGTGATTGCTTTCTTGCCGAAAAGCTTCTGTGTTATGACAGGTGTAAGATTATAATTCTTAACATAACAGCCTGTTTCATCTTTAACAAGTGTCATCTTAGCCATACCGCCTATCATACGAGGCTTCTGATCCTGATTAGAAACGAAGTTACCAAGTGAATAGTATACAAGCATTTCATGCCCCTTAGTATCAGATACAACCTCGACAGGCTCAAGGACATGAGGATGTGTACCGATAACAACATCAACACCAAGGCTTAAGAAAAGCTGTGTCCAGTAATTCTGGTTAGAATCTGGTGTGTAGACATATTCAGTACCCCAGTGTGGAAGTACAATAACCATATCAGCAAGCTGTTTAGCCTTAGTTACATCTGCTGTAATCTTATCTTTATCAAGCATGTTTACAATATAAGGCTTGGAATCAGGAATAGGAATTCCATTAGTTCCGTATGTGTAGTTAAGAAATGCTATCTTGAAGCCTTCTTTTTCATAAACATATATATTCTCATAGTCTTCCTCTGTTTCGTTGATACCAAGAACAGTAGTATCAGGATGATAAGTCTTCCAGAATGAAAGGCAGTTCTCAACACCCTTAAGCCCCTTGTCTAATGTGTGGTTGGTAGCATGAAGGATAATATTGAATCCTGCTTTAACTTCTGCATCACCAAGTGCCCATGGTGAGTTAAATGTTGGATATCCTGTGTAAGCAAAATCAGAACCGCCGAGGATTGTTTCCTGATTGACGATTTTTATGTCTGCAGAGCTTATATCCTTAGCTATGCTAGTGTAGAGGTGGTCGAAGTTGTAAGTTCCATCATCCATAAGACCACTTTTTACAACACCTTCATGCATAAGCATATCACCAATCATCATAAGGTCGACTTCGACAGTCGGAACCTTCGTTGTAGTTTCTTCCTCTGTTGTGGGTTCAGCAGTAGTCTTATTATTCTGGTTATCGGCAACAGAAGGATTATTTTCTTTTTTGTGGCTGCCAATAACAGCAAATACGATACCTATAGTTACAACAAAGAGTACAGCAGCAATGATAGCAATGAGTTTTACATTAAGCTCAGAGCGTCTGCGTCTCTTAAGAGGTACATTTGTTTTCTTAGCCATAATTTATCTCCCTTAAAATTATTAATATATGTCTTAAAAAGACGAAATATGCATAACTATGGTACATTAAGAAACAAAATTATTCAAGAAAAATATTTGTATTATACACAAAGAGATTAAAATGTAGTATATTTATAAAAGTTGGCAATAAGCCACAATAAGAAATATATAATTATAACGGAGGTTTCTTATGAGCAGATACACTAAGGACGATATATTCAGAATGGTTGAAGAAGAGGATGTAGAGTTTATACGTCTTCAGTTTACAGATATTTTTGGAACACTTAAGAATATTGCAATTACTTCAAGCCAGCTTGAGAAGGCACTTGATAACAAATGCATGTTTGACGGTTCTTCTGTTGAAGGCTTTGTAAGAATTGAAGAGTCAGATATGTATCTGTATCCTGACTATGATACATTTGAAATATTTCCATGGAGACCACAGCAGGGAAAGGTTGCAAGACTTATCTGTGATGTGTATACACCAGATGGCAAGCCTTTTGAGGGCGACCCAAGATGGATACTTAAGAAAACTATTAAAGAAGCGAATGAAATGGGATACCGTTTTGATGTCGGTCCTGAATGTGAATTCTTCTTATTCCATACAGATGACAACGGACTTCCTACAACTTTAAGCCATGAAAAAGCTGGATATTTTGATCTTGGACCTAATGACCTGGGCGAGAATATAAGAAGAGACATGGTTCTTACTCTTGAGGACATGGGATTTGAGATTGAGGCTTCACATCATGAGGTTGCTCCTGCACAGCATGAGATTGATTTTAAATATGATGAGGTTTTAAAGACAGCAGATAATATACAGACATTTAAGATGACAGTTAAGACAATTGCCAAGAGACATGGACTTTATGCAACATTTATGCCAAAGCCAAAGTTTGGTATCAGCGGTTCTGGAATGCATATTAATATGTCACTTGCAACTAAAGAGGGTAAGAATATATTTGCAGATGAGAAGGGAAAGATTGGTTTATCAGATGATGCATATCATTTTATTGCTGGTATTATGAAGCACGCAAGAGGTATGTCAGCAATAACTAATCCGCTTGTTAATTCATATAAAAGACTTGTTCCGGGCTATGAAGCACCTGTATATATAGCATGGTCAGCAAAGAACAGAAGTCCGCTTATAAGAATACCTGCATCAAGAGGAAATGGAACAAGAGTTGAGTTAAGAAATCCGGATCCTACAGCTAATCCATATCTCGTGCTGGCACTCTGCCTTGCAGCAGGACTTGATGGTATTAAGAACAAGATAGAAGTACCTGAGAGTGTTGACTGCAATATATATGAGATGACACCTGGCGAGAGAAGGGCAGCAGGAATAGAGAATATGCCGGCAGACCTTAAGGAAGCTGTTGACTGTCTTGTGGCAGATGAGTTTTTATGCAGCGTACTTGGAGAACATATTACAACCAAATATGTTGAAGCTAAGATGAAAGAATGGGAAAACTACACAACAAGAGTCTCACAGTGGGAAATTGATGAATATCTCTACAAGTATTGATTAAACATGGTAAAGCGTATGCTAAGTAGAAAAGGAGTTAATTGATGTCCACATTGATTGTAGCATTTCCTAAGTTAGAGGAGGCTAAAGCAGTAAGGAGTCTTTTGATTCACAGAGGCTTCGATGTCGCTGTACCATGTACAAGTGGGGCACAGGCAATCAATCAGGCTGATACTTTGTCTGATGGAATCATAATATGCGGATATAAGCTGTCAGATAATATGGTTTATACTGAATTATATGAATATAAGCCAAAGAGCTTTGAGATGTTGTTAGTTGCGTCCCAGAACAGATGGGAAGATTGTCAGGACAATGGAATTGTATGTGCGGCAATGCCAATAAAGGTTAATGACCTTGTGTCAACTATAGAGATGATGCTTCAGGCACAGATAAGGCGTAGAAGGAAATTAAGGTCACAGCCAAGAAAGAGAAGTCCGGAAGAACAGAAGATAATTGATGATGCAAAGCATCTGCTTATGGAAAGAAATAATATGTCAGAGCAGGAGGCATTCAGATATATCCAGAAATGCAGCATGGACAGTGGCAATACAATGGTAGAGTCAGCAACTATGGTGATGGGAATATATCAGGATGTATAACAAATGTGTTTCATTACTACATTTATAATATGAAAAGGAGACCAGGTATGAAGTTTACTAAAATGCATGGAGCAGGCAACGACTACATATACGTAGACTGCACACAGTCGGTAATTGATAATCCGTCACAGGTCGCAATTGATTTAAGTGACAGACATTTTGGAATAGGTTCGGATGGACTTATTCTTATTAAGAAGTCAGATAAAGCAGATTTCTTTATGGAGATGTACAACGCAGATGGTTCGCAGGGACAGATGTGTGGCAATGGAATAAGATGTGTTGGAAAGTTCGTGTATGACAATGGACTTACAGATAAGACAACAGTTACTATTGATACACTTGCAGGTGTGAAGATACTTGAACTTAAAACCGGTGCAGATGGCAAGGTTGAGACGGCAAGGGTTAACATGGGCGCACCAATTCTTGAGGCAGCACAGATTCCTGTTGATACGAAGGAACTTAAAGAATATAAAGGCTGTGAGATAGAGACAATTGCCGGACAGGTTGTTAAGACACCTGTTGTGGATGAGACTATTGTTGTAGAAGGTAAGGAGTACAAGGTAACAGCAGCTTCAATGGGTAATCCTCATGCTATTGTTTATCTTGATAAAGATATTGATATTAAGAAATTTGAGATTGAAAAAATCGGACCTTTCTTTGAAAATCACAAAGCATTTCCAGAGAGAATTAATACTGAATTCATTCAGGTTGTAGATAAGAATAATCTTAATATGCGTGTGTGGGAGAGAGGTTCCGGGGAGACACTTGCCTGTGGTACAGGTGCATGTGCGAGCCTTGTTGCAACTGTTCTTAACGGAATGTGCGACACAACAGCAACACTTCATCTTCTTGGTGGTGACTTAAAGATTACATGGGATAAAGATGAGAATACCGTATATCTTGAAGGCCCGGCGAAAACAGTATTTACAGGGGAGGTAGATATTTAATATGATGACAGATATGACAATGGATAATTTTCTTGCGGTTTTATCTTCAAGTGAACCGGTGCCGGGAGGCGGCGGAGCGTGCGGATATGTGGCAGCAGTAGGCATGAGCCTTGGTAATATGGTGCTTGCACTTACTACAGGAAAGAAGAAATATGCAGAGTATCAGGAAGAGATTGAAGAACTTATTGTTAAAGCGACAGACCTTACAAAGAAACTTGCAGAGTGCATGGATAAGGATGCTGAAAGCTTTAAGCCTCTTGCAGCAGCTTATGGTCTTCCTAAGCATACAGAAGAACAGATTAAGGAAAGAGAAGCAATTATGGCAAAGGCACTTGTTACAGCCTCAGAAGCCCCTCTGTCAATGATGGAGCTTATACTTGAAGCCATGAAGCTTATCGACCGTATATCTGTAATTGGAAGCAGAATTGCAATCAGTGATGCAGGTGTCGGCATAACAATGTGTGAGGCTGCAATGAAGGGTGCTTCGCTTAATGTATTTATCAATACAAAGCTTATGAAGGACAGAGAACTTGCTGAAGATATGAACTTTAAGGCAGATAAGATGCTTGCTGAAGCAGCACAGATTGAAGAAGAAACATTTGGAAGAGTTATGGATGCTGTAAGACCATAGAACAAGATTGCAAAACAAGGAGGAAAATTCCTCTCCTCGCTGGAGAGGCTCGGATTTTGCTTCGCAAAACAAGGAGGAATATATGGAGACACTTAAGGGATTACCGGTTGCTAATGCTATTAATGAGAAGATTATTGAAGAGATGAAGGACTGGAATGGCGCAATTCCACATCTTGCAATTGTGCGTGTTGGTGAAAGACCAGATGATATGTCATATGAGCGTGGCGCTACCAAGAAGATGGAAAAAGTAGGATTCAGATGTACTTCATATACATTTCCTGCTGATATTGATAATGATACTTTCCAGAAAGAATTTGACAAGATTAATGAAGATGAGGATATTGACGGAATTCTTCTTTTAAGACCTTTGCCAAAGCATCTTGATGAGAAGGCAATTGAGAACAGAATTGCCAGTGTGAAGGATCTGGATGGAATATCACCTATGAATCTTGCAAAGGTATATGCAGGGGATCCGACAGGATATGGTCCATGTACAGCAGAAGCTGTAATTGAGATGTTAGATTATGCAGGAGTTGACTTAAAGGGTAAGAGAGCAGTAGTTATCGGAAGAAGTCTTGTTATCGGTAAGCCGGTTGCGATGATGCTTATGAAGAAGAATGCAACAGTAACAGTGTGTCATACTAAGACAGTTGATATGCCGGGAGTATGTAAGGGCGCTGAGGTGCTTGTTGCGGCAGCAGGCGTTGCAAAGATGGTTGACAAATCATTTGTTGCAGATGGTGCAGTTGTAATTGACGTTGGAATAAATGTTGATGAAGACGGCAATCTGTGTGGTGATGTTGATTTTGAAGATGTTGCAGAGAATGCTTCTGTATGTACACCGGTTCCTGGAGGAGTAGGTTCGGTAACAACATCAGTTCTTGCAAAACATCTGCTTAAGGCAGCTAAGGCAAGAAGAGCATAAAAAAGTCCTTGCTTTATTGTACATAAGAATGTATTATAATTTGCGGTATGAATTGGTAGCACCAATTTGCACCGCAATTTTTTATTTATGGAGAAATGTTATGAAATTATTGAGACAGTTTCTTATAATACTGGCTATTTCATTTGTCGGAGAAGCACTTAAATATCTGCTTCCGCTGCCGGTTCCAGCCAGTATATATGGAATGGTGATACTTTTTGTTGGACTTCTTACCGGACTTATAAAGCTTAGCTGGGTAAAAGACGCAGGAAAATTTCTTATAGCTGTAATGCCTGTTATGTTCATTCCGGCAGGAGTAGGACTGATGTCTTCATGGGGGGTATTAAAACCTATGCTCGTGCCGGTGCTTGTTGTTACGGTTGTTGCTATAATTACGGTTATGGCGGTTACAGGTCAGGCTTCACAGATAATCATACGTGCTGACAGGAAGAGAGAATTACGCAAAGCACAAAGAAATGAGGTTAATACTAATGAATGATTTTTTCAGAGAATCACTTTTTGCCGGAGTCACATTAAGTCTTTTATCATACTTTATTGGTTCTGTGCTTAAGAAAAAATTCAAGCTTGGAATATTCAATCCACTGCTTATATCAATAATAATAACAATAATAGTACTTGCAGTATCAGGTGTTGATTATGATGTATATAATCAGGGTGCCAGGTATCTTAGCTGGTTTCTTACACCGGCAACTGTATGTCTTGCAATTCCGCTGTATGAGCAGTGGAGTCTTCTTAAGAAGAATTACAAGGCAGTTGTTGTAGGAATAGCATCAGGTGTGCTTACAAGTTTAACAACGGTACTTGTGTTATCTAAAATTATGAATCTGAGTCATGCAGAATATGTTACTCTTCTTCCGAAGTCAATAACTACTGCTATTGGTATGGGAGTTTCTGAGGAACTTGGAGGTTATGTAACAATCACAGTTGCAGTTATTGTTGTAACAGGAGTTCTTGGAAATATATTTGGTGAGCTTATATGTAAAATATTCAGAATAAAAGAACCGATTGCCAAAGGACTTGCGTTAGGATCTGCTGCACATGCGATAGGAACAGCCAAGGCTATGGAAATGGGCGAAGTTGAAGGTGCGATGAGCAGCTTATCAATTGCAGTTGCAGGTATACTTACAGTTGCACTTTCATCAGTATTTGCTGGATTTATGTAAAATTAGGAGGACAGTGTGAAAATATAATTTTCACACGCGGGATTTGTGCCTGCGCGCACTTGGCACAAACCCGTTATGCGCAAAAAGCGTGCGCGGAAAAGAGGTATATATGATAATCACGATTGCAAGACAATGTGGATGTATGGGAGACCAGATAGGAAAAGCACTGGCAGAGAAATATTTTATACCATTTTATGATAAGGATGCTGTGTGCAGACTTGCGAAAGAAAAAGGCTTGTATGAGAAGTATCCATATTTTTATGGAGAAATGCCTCTTGATATGATGCTGTATGCTGATACAATGGCAGGTGATGATACAACAGATAATGGAAAAACTCCACGCAAGGCTATGGCTGACATAATCGGTAATGAAAATTGCGTAGTTGTCGGCAGATGCGGAAATAATGCATTCAGACACAGAGAAGATGTTATATCAGTATTTCTCACAGGAAACAAAGAAAAAAGAGTAGAACTTATAGAAAAGAAGCACAATGTCAGCCCTAAGAAAGCAGCTAAGATAGTTGAAGATACAGACCTTAGAAGACGTTCATATCACAATTATTATACAGGTGAAGAATGGGGAAATGCAGAATATTACGATATATGCATAGATGTTTCAAAGGTTGGGGAAGATGGTGCACTAAGACTTATAGAAGCCTATATTAATGAGACAGGGGTGTTATAAGCTGAAACAGGATAATATGAATCAGAAGAAAATATCGCAGGAATACGAAAAGGCAATTCAATATATTTATGAGCTTATGAAAAGCGGGGAGCTTACAATAGGAAGCAGGCTGCCTACTGAGCGTGCACTTGCAGAAACACTTGGAATAGGACGAAATTCAACAAGAGAAGCTTTAAGTATTATGCATGGAATGGGACTTATAGAACGCCGTCAGGGTTCTGGTAATTATATATCAGAGAATGTCGGTCAGTCTATAAAGCAGACTATATTAATGATGATTGCATTAAAGACTATTACTAAGCGTGAAGTATGCGAATTCCGCCGCATGATGGAAAAGTCAGTGTGTAATGCAGTAATACATACAGGTCTTACGAAAGAACAACGGGAGCGGTTGGAAAGCATGGTTAATCAGATGAGCATGGTAATAGGTGAAAACCTTGTTGATACTGATAAAGCATTTCACGAGGAACTTATTGCAGATACCGGAAACAACCTGTGGATTACACTGATGGAAGCTGTTGTTGAAGTCTACCGCGAATGGATAGATTATGTCATAAAGCATGCAGATGGAATTAAGAAAAAGAAACTTTTAAAGACACATGAAATGATATATGATAGCCTTATAAAGAAGGATATTGAGACACTTAATGCAGCGATTGATGAGCATTACGATATAATTGAGGAGCTGCTGGGATAAAGAAGCCATAACAAGGAGGATATATGAAATACAAAATCGTTGTATTTGATCTGGACGGAACGATACTTAATACATTGGAAGACCTTGCAGATAGTACTAATTATGCACTTTCAGTATTTGATATGCCTGAGAGGACGATTGAAGAAATCAGACATTTTGTTGGCAATGGGATAAGAAAGCTGATGGAAAGAGCTGTACCACAGGGAACACCAGAAAGCATGATAGTTAAGGTGCATGAAACATTTACAGAGCATTACAAGAAGCACTGTGCCGATAAGACAAGACCTTATGATGGAATAAAAGAACTTATTGAGAATATAAGAAATGCCGGTGTGTACACTGCGGTTGTATCTAACAAGGCTGATTATGGAGTGCAGACTTTATGCAAAGATTATTTTCCGGGACTATTTGATTATGCGGTTGGAGAGAGAGAAGGCATAAGAAGAAAACCATATCCGGACAGCGTTAATGAAGTATTAAGACAGTTTGATGTTGACAGAACACAGGCTGTATATGTCGGGGATTCAGAAGTAGATGTCCAGACAGCGGCTAATGCAGGAATGGATGTATGTATGGTTGGCTGGGGCTTCAGAGATGAAGAATTCTTAAAGGATAATGGGGCTGAGTTTGTTGTACACAGCCCCGAAGAAGCATGGGAATTCATTAATAAGTAATATACTTATACCACGTTATGAAGCAGGGAAGACTGCAATTCACAAAGCTGGGGGTTCTTGGATTTAAGAATCAATTCTACCAGACCTTCGGTGATAAGCATTGCTCCATCCTTGTTAAAATGTGTATTCTCAGAAACAGTTTCTGGCTTGGCAAGTTCTTTTAAGAAATCGTCAGGCCATTTTCCTTTATTGATACCTTTTTTGATTGAAGTATATCTGTGGATATTGTCATGTCCGATTTTTTCAAAAAGTTCAACTGAATAAGAAAACAGGTCAAGTACAGGAGTGCCGGTTTCTTCGCCAATCTGGCGCATAGCTCTTATATAGCTGAAATTATTACCGCCGTGGCAGCCGGGAGCGTCCATAATTGTTCCGTCATCATTAAAAAATGTTCTTGCAGGCGCAGTAACTAATACAGGAGATGCATCATGCTTTCTTGCCATATCAATAAACTGTTTGATGAACCATTTGTAACTGCCCATAGAAGCGTCTTTTGAGTATGGATAGTAAGTGTCATATGGATAAGACTGGTTTATGGCTAGAACACTGTTAAGAACAGCCTGTTTATCAGATATCGAATCATCGTTATTAAGTGCCTCAATATATTCAGGTGGTATATAATTCTTAGGCATCTTAACTCCTGCTATAACAGGAAATCGACCTGATTCATCTGGTACGCCAAGCGGAGTCTGACGGTTAAACATAGATTTGTAATCCTTTGAATCGTCATCATTATGACAGAACTCTATAAAAAGATAGTCTCCGGACTGAATATGTCTGTCAATCTCTTCAAATCTTCCTTCATTAATAAAAAGTCTTGAACTTCTGCCACCCTTGGCATAGTTAAATACATTTACATCAGGCTTAAAGAAGCGTGGCAGAAACTGTCCCCAGCCTGCAATAAATTCTTCTTCAGTATAATTCTGTACAATAGAATCTCCAGCAAGATAAATGTTCATACATACCTCCTTGTTTTGCGAAGCAAAATGCGACTGCCCATGCAGGAGCAGAGGTATTGCCTCCTTGTTTTGCGAAGCAAAATGCTTTCAATAAGTTAATTATAGCCTTAAATGTTTTGACAAACTACATTTGTTTTGCGAATAGACTCATTAAAAACAGATATTTAATGTTTCAGGCGGACAGCATTGCAGAGATTAAAGAAAAGGTGTTATAATACAAGGCAAATATAAGCACGAGGAGATTGATATATATGTACGAATTTACAGAAGACTGTATGATACACATTGATAATATTGATGAAGAACATAGAAAACTGTTCCAGATGCTTAATGAAGCATTTGCACTGGTAAAAGAAACAGATAATGCCGCGTCAATTGCGAAGAATCTTATAGATAATCTTAAGGATTATGCGATTACACATTTTGCTCATGAAGAAGAATACATGAAGAGTATTCATGACCCGGAGCTGCCAATACAGCAGAGAGAACACAAAGCATTTGCAGAAAAGATTAATACATTTAAGTTAGATGAATCTTCACCGGAGGCAGCAAGAAATTCTCTTAATGAGCTGCTGCTTTATCTTACCAGATGGCTTTACAGCCACATCTTGAGCAGCGACATGATGATTGGAAAGATGGCGCCAGAAACTAATGTTGATGACGCATTTGCATTTACAGACAAATATATAACAGGAATTGAGCTTGTCGATGAGGAGCATAAGCATCTTTTTGATATTATCAGGGACACTAATGATGTTATACATGCAGAACTTCTTCATGATAAATATGATGAAATTATGAGACTTCTGGCAGAACTTAAGGATTATACAGAGTCGCATTTCAGTGATGAGGAAGAACTGATGAAGAAAATCGGATATCCTGAAATCGAAGCACAGAAAAGGGCACATTCAGCATTTGTAGAAAAGCTTGTAAATATTGATTTCAGGGAGCTTGAGGCAATGGATGATAATCAGGAGGAATATCTTATGGATCTTATAGGATTCCTGCTTGGCTGGCTGTCTAACCATATTCTTGCTTCTGATAAAAAGATTGGTAAATATGTGAAGGAACATTCGATAGAAATTCAATAAAAATCAAATAAAAAGTATTGATATTTATGCTATAAAAGCATATAATACAATTGAGAACAGAAATGTTCTTCTTCGTCATTAATGATGAGTCCTGTGACGGTTCTGACAGGACGGTAAAATAAAAAGTGACCGAGCGATGAGTCCTGTGACGGTTCCGACAGGACGGTAAAATAAAAAGTGACCGAATGATGAAGCTGATTACGAGAGGCTGTATAGTCTCTCGTTTCTTTTTACTCAGTCGAGTGGCTATTTCCAGAGGAGACAATTGAATGAATTTACCACAGAATGATTATCAGATTCTTAGGTTGACGGAACATTTTTATAATGCATATCCTGATCCGCCATATAGAGAAGTATTGAAGAAGAACCAGAGAGCATATAATTGCTTATTATTTCAGACTCATTATGATTTTTTTATATGCATTCCATATAGAACAGAAATACATCATCCATATGCTTTTCATTTTTCAAAAACCAAAAGATCTAAAGCACATAAATCGGGATTGGACTATAGTAAAATAATCATTATAACTAAGACAAATTATTTGGATTCTACAGATGCTATCGTTGATAAAGATGAATATAATGCTGTCTCTTATACACATCTCCGAGCCCACGAGACTGCAGCTAATCTC
>ENA-OYWT01000191-OYWT01000191.1-human-gut-metagenome-genome-assembly--contig:-NODE-191-length-27816-cov-6.224055_pt1 | contig 27816 bp, 29 predicted proteins | sample MGYA00244171_ERZ653399 | MGnify/ENA primary metagenome ERZ653399 (study PRJEB26926, sample SAMN06164987) | human gut metagenome | biome: ENVO:00009003; feature: ENVO:2100002; material: ENVO:00002003... | reverse complement strand
GACCAACACCTCGTCCGGATACATCTGTAACTTTATCTGATGTTGAAAAACTTGGCTTAAACAGAAGATCAATTGCTTCTTTTTCTGTAAGCGCATCTGCCTGCTCCTGAGTAAGGTTTCCTTTTTCAACAGCTTTCTGTTTAACCTTCTCTACATCAATACCATTACCATCATCTCTTACTTCTATGACAACATTGTTGCCCTCCTGATATGCATCAAGCCATATAGAACCAACCTCTGGCTTGCCTCTCTCAGCTCTTATCTCTGCGCTTTCAAGTCCATGGTCAGCAGAATTTCTTAACAGATGCATAATAGGATCACCTATCTCATCAATAACTGTTCTGTCAAGCTCTGTCTCCTCACCTGACATATAAAGTTCCATCTTCTTCCCAAGTTTCTTGTTGAGATCTCTTATCATTCTTGGATACTTGGCAAATACACTCTCAATAGGCATCATCCTAACCTTCATAACTGACTCATGAAGGTTAGTTGTTACTCTTTCAAGATATTCAATCTGTTCACCAAATTTCTGATTAACAGATGTTGTACCATCTTCTGATACACTGGCTGATACAAGCCCGTTCTTTGCAATAATAAGTTCGCTGACAAGATTCATAAGAACATCAAGTTTTTCAATGTCTACACGTACTGTGTGGCTCACTGTTTTGCCTGCCTTATTATTGTTAGCTGCAGGAGCCTGCTTCTTTGCCGTCACTGATGCAGATGGTTTTGTCTCTGACTCATCCTTCTTTTCTTCCTGCTTTGGTGTATCCTGCTTCTCTTCTTTATCATCTTCATCTGCAAAAGGAGTTGTTATAGCCTCTCCTGCAGCATCTTTAATTTCCGAAACATTCTTGATTATTCCAACTATTGATTCATAACTTTCTTCCGTTACAACAACAATGCTGAAATCAAGCTCGAATTTCTCATCTTCAATATCCTGTGCAGATGGCTCTGATTTGATAATATCACAATGACCTTCAAGATTCTTAAATACAAGAAATGCTCTGGCTGCCTTAAGAATACAGTTTTCATCAACACTTACTTTAATGATGAACACATTCATCTTCTTCTCAATTGCTTCGTTAACAGCATTCTTTTCAAAATCAGCAAATACCATGTTATTATATCTGGCATAAGTACCTGCAACATCTGTGCTTTCTTCTTTCTTCTCTTCTGCAGGAGCTTCTTCCTTATTAGCTTCCTCAGGTAATACTCCCTTATCTTCATTATTAACTATAAATGAGTTAAGTGCCTTAATTATTGGCTCATTATCATCAGTTCCTTCATCAGAAGTCTCCTGGATATTATTAACATACTGCTCTAATGCATCAAGGCACTGGAACAATACATCTACCATTCTTGAATCAACTTTAATATTACCATTGCGGACCTCTGAAAATACATTTTCCATATCATGAGTAAGATTCTGCATTCTCTTATAGCCCATAGTTCCAGCCATACCCTTGAGGGAATGTGCAGCTCTGAATATTTCGTTAATTGTATCACTGTTATCAGGTTCCTTTTCAAGAATCATGATACCATCACTTAAATTCTGCAAATGTTCATTAGATTCGTCGATAAATATCTCTAAATACTGGCTTACATCCATCTTAAGATACCCCCACATTCTTCGTTATAGTTTCTGCAATTTTATTCAACGGAACAACCTCATCAACCAGTCCTGTCTGTGCTATAGCCTTAGGCATGCCATATACAACACAGCTATCTTCATCCTGAGCTATAACATGAATTTTCTTATGGCTGGCAGAAAGAGTTTTTATTCCTTCCGTACCATCTGCTCCCATTCCTGTAAGGACAACACATGTAATCTCATCATAATTACACTGTACAAGTGACTTATACATAACATTGGCACATGGTCTTAAGCCATCTATAGGAGGCTCGTCATTAAGCTTTATCACATACTCAGATGCTTTCTTGACAACCTCGATATGTTTTCCTCCTGGCGCAATATATACCCAGCCTTTCTGTATAACATCACCATCTGCCCCTTCCTTAACATTAATATCACTTATTTCGTTAAGTCTGGCTGCTAAGGATGCTGTAAACCCTGCCGGCATATGCTGTACAAGTACCACTCCGGCATCCAGATTCTTAGGAAGCATTGGTATTACCTGTTGTAATGATTTTGGTCCACCTGTTGAGCAGGCAAGTGCAACAACCTTCTTACTGCCACTTTTAATATTGGTAAATCTTGATGGATTAACCTTTGGAGGAATTGTATCATTAATCTCATTCCTGCGTCTTAAAGCAGATATTGCATCAATAGAAGCTTTTTTCTCCGATGGAATTAATGATGATGTCCTTCCTGATGTAAGCCTGCTGCCAGAATATCCCGACGGCTTTACACCTGTAGCTGACCTTGTCCTTTCCACAGACGCTTTGGAACTTGTTGCAACATTAAGCATATCATGTATACGCTTTTTAAAGTCATTGCCCTTAGTTTCAAAATAATTCTCTGGTTTGGTTACAAAATCAAACGCTCCATATTCAAGAGCCTGAATAGTTTCTTTTGCGCCTTCTTTTGCTACTGTACTTACAACAATAACAGTCTGCTCAATATGATTCTTTTGCAGCTTCTGTAATAATTCCAGCCCGTTCATCTTAGGCATATTAATATCAAGAATTATTGCACTGTACAGATTAGGATTAGATACAATCAAATCAAATCCCTCAAGTCCGTCTTTTGCAATAGCTGCGACCTCATACTCATTACCTTCGTTTATTATATCAGATATAACCCTTCTCATGAGTGCAGAGTCATCTATGACAAGTATTTTTTTTGCCATATTACAGCCCCCTTTCTTTCTTGCGAATCATTCTTTGCTGGGCAAAAACGTATTTAACAATATCCTCCGTATCTTCCTTCTGCATATTCACAAACTGAAGTCTGCTGTCATATACGCTGTCAGAATTCTGATTGCGCATTGACATTACAACCTTTGCCATCAGCTTCATATATCTGCTTCTGTCCCCTACCTGTATTGGAAAACTTACATTAACAATCGAATCCGCATCATATTGTTTCTTTGAAAAAAGTCTCAGTCCGCCACCGCTTATGTCAACAATTATTCCTTTATCTTCCGGCATGACAAAATTATCCGGCAATTTTCCGGTTACATCAAAAATCTTCCGTTCTTCATCTGTCAGCGGTATAATATCTGCATCAATAGTGCATTTCAGCCTGTAGAATTCCCTTCTCTGGAACTTTACAAGTGCTGTTTCAGGTCTTAATTCAACTGTAAATATATTTCCCTCTTTTCCTCTTGATTTTACAGTACAGTCAGATTTATAAATGTAATTACCTGTATAAAAAAAAGCTTCTATCAAAGTTCCAACTTCAAGCACTATCATTTTTCCCTGTCTTGAAGGCATCGTACAGATAATAGTCTCATCATTGATATCCATTATCTGGCTTACAAGCATTTCTTTTGTTTCTCCGTTCTCTTTTATACGCCTGCTCTTTTTAAATAATTCAACCTTCCCACCTACAACAAGCTGTTCGAACATTCCCGCACCTCATTTCCTCTTAATCACATATTCTTTGCAAATACAGACCTTAGATATCCTCTTATGCCTCTCTTATGAACAGGAACATCTGCGCCTTCTGACATCAGCCGTGTTGCTATTTCTTCAAAATGCCTTGACGATGTGGCATTTGGAAATATCATAGAGACCGGTTTCTGCTTCATAATTGCTTTTTTAATATTATTATCCTGTGGAACCGCACCTAAATACTGCATATTAATTTCAAGGAATTTCATAACCACAACATTAAGCTTTTCATACAGGCTTCTACCCTCAGCTTCAGAATCAACTCTGTTAGCTATCATCTTAATTGTTGTTTCATCTTTTTTGAAATTCTCATTCATGCTTAATGCCTTAAGGAGCGCATATGAATCCGTTATCGATGTTGGTTCTGGTGTTGTCACAAGTATCGTCTCCGGGCTTGCGACAAGAAACTCCATAACAGCAGGAGATATTCCTGCACCGGTATCAATAATTATAACATCTGCCATTCCTTCAAGTTCTGAGAGTTTATTAACAAGCCTTCTTACCTGCTCTTTATCAAGATTGACAAGCTTTGCAATTCCAGAACCACCTGATATGAATCTTATTCCTTCAGGTCCTTCTGTTATTATCTCGTCAAGCTCCTTGCCCGCAAACATAAGGTCACTGAGATTATATTTAGGAATAACACCAAACATAACTTCAATATTAGCAAGCCCGAAATCAGCATCCAGTATAATAACTTTCTTCCCCATCCTTGTAAACTGCACTGCAAGATTAATAGAAGTACTTGACTTGCCAACACCGCCTTTTCCACTTGTTACGGCAATAACTCGCGAATTCGTAATGTTTTTTAAATTTTGTTTTTTAATTATATTGCGAAGATTCTCTGCCTGATCCATCATGATTTACCTCCCAATAATAATTTAGCAAGTCTCTGCTCATTAATTACCTCAATGTCATTAGGTACATTCTGTCCTGAAGTTGTATACGAAAGCGGTTCGCCTGTATAAAGCTTCATATTAAGCATATTCCCAAGGCTGCATGTTTCATCTAATTTAGTAAATATAATAGCCCAGTCCTTAATATGCTTATATTTATCTGCTATATTTACAAGATCCTTATACTTGGTTGTGACACTTAATGTCAGATATATCTCAAAATCAAATTCATCCTTTCTTTGCTCAACCGTCTCAATGAGCTTATCCAGCTCTTCCATCTGTTCTTCTGACTTATGTGATCTTCCTGCAGTATCAACAAGTATAAGCTCATAAGTTTTGAATTCATCAAGACACTCATCCATTTCATCCGGAGAATATGCTACATTTACAGGGCAGTCAATTATAGATGCATATGTATTAAGCTGTTCCACTGCAGCTATTCTATATGTATCAGAGGTTATAAAAGCAACCTTTGTGTATTTTTCAAGTTTGAAATGTGACGCTATTTTTGCAATAGTTGTAGTCTTTCCAACGCCTGTTGGTCCAATAAAAAATATCACCTTCGGTTTGTCTCCAAGAGATATTGTACGGGGTTCCCCTAGTTTTAGTATAATCTTCTGGTACACAGCAGACAGAATGCTGTCAATATTAGATTCTTTCTTAAGTGAAGCCTCAATATCAGCAATTATTTCATCTGCATATTTTGAATCAACCTCATTATCAACCAACTTTTTATATATAAGCTGTAAGAATTTATAATTGGCATTCTCACGCTCTTTAACTATCTTCTTTCCTGTATCCTGTGCATGTATTTCTTCATGCATGACAGTTGCTGCTGCCGGTCTCTTTGCACTGCTGCCTCCTGGATTCATCTGATTTTCAAGAAGTGAATGGAGTGAATCAAGTTTCTTCTCAATATTAGCAGCATTAGAATTCATATCAATCTTTTCATCTGCGACAAGATTAATCTGCGATCCTCCCGTAATATTCTTCATAGGCTGACTGCTTATAAATCCACTATTAGCACCTTTATTTTCCATGGTTGGCCTTTTATTATTAATGCCATTAATAAATTCTTTTTCCTCAAGTGCAGCAGTAACCTCAACAACATCTTTCTTAAAAAGTCTGAATACACCTCTCTGTTTTAATGTCTTGACGTTAAGAACCACTGCACCGCTTCCTAATTCATCTTTAGCTTTTAATATTGCCTCTGTCTCTGTCTCCGCCTGAAATTTCTTCACTATCATTTATGCTGTCACCATCCCCACTGATTGTAATTCTACATTAGATTCCACCTCATTATATGAAATCACAATTATATCCTTATAATAATCCTTAGCCAGATTTCTGAAATACATTCTCACAATAGGCGATGTGATAACTATTGGATTCTTACCCATATCCTCAAGCTTCTTGAGTTCATTGCCTAATGCTTCAACAATCTTCTTACTGCGTTCAGGGTCAAGCGACAGATATGACCCCTGTTCTGTATTCTTAACAGAATTCATAATCTCCTGCTCAATTGCAGGGTCAACTGTAACAACATTTGTCACTTCACCTACCGTAAAATACTTGCTCGAAATAGCTCTCTTTAATCCCTGTCTTGCATACTCTGTCAATATATCCGGATCTCTTGTAACAGCTGCATGGTCTGCCAGAGTTTCTAATATAGTAACAAGATCTCTTATTGATATTCCCTCTTCAAGAAGATTCTGTAAAACCTTCTGAATCTCTCCAATACCCATAAGCTTAGGTACAAGTTCATCAATAAGTGTTGAATTGTTATCTTTAATATTATTAATGAGATTCTGTACATCCTGTCTGGTAAGAAGCTCAGCAATGTGCTGTCTTATAACCTCTGTAAGATGTGTTGCAATAATTGATGGCGGATCAACAACCGTATATCCAAGTGATTCTGCTCTTTCTCTCTGGCTCTCAGTTATCCATATAGCCGGGAGATGGAAGGATGGCTCAAATGTAGGAATACCGGTTATCTCTTCTTCAACATATCCTGGATTCATAGCCATATAATGATCAAAAAGTATCTCACCTTCACTCACCTGTATACCCTTAATCTTAATGACATACTGGTTTGGATTGAGCTGTATATTATCACGCAGTCTGATAATAGGAACAACTGCACCAAGCTCAAGTGCAATCTGTCTTCTTATCATGACAACTCTGTCAAGAAGATCTCCTCCCTGATTAACATCAGCAAGTGGAATAATTCCATATCCAAATTCAAGCTCAATAGGGTCAACATTAAGCAGTGAAACAACATTTTCAGGCTTACGGATTTCCTGTGCCTCGTTCTCTTCCTGCTCAGCGCTCTCTTCAATCTTAGCTTCTCCTGCTTTAGTTCCTAGCTTCCTTCCGTAAAAAATAAGAGCTGCTCCTAACGGAACAAATATGTACCATGGTAACGGTGTTAATATTCCAAGGACAGAAAGTGCAGCACCAACCATAATAAGTACCCTGTCCATCGAAAAAAGCTGTCCAACTATCTCATCACCAAGTTCTCCATCACTTGATGCTTTAGTTACAAGAATACCTGTTGCAAGTGATATAAGCAATGATGGTATCTGTGAACTCAATCCGTCACCGATTGTAAGAATAGTATACTTAGAAAGAGCATCATTAATTGATAATCCTCCATATACCATTCCCATGACAATACCACCAACAAGGTTAATTCCGGTAATAATAAGACCTGCAGTTGCATCTCCCTTAACATATTTGGTAGCACCATCCATAGAACCAAAGAAGCTATTCTCCTGCTGTAGCTTCTTTCTTCTCTCAGCAGCCTCTTTATCAGTAATGGCTCCTGTATTAAGGTCTGAGTCAATAGCCATCTGCTTACCAGCCATTGCATCAAGTGTAAATCTTGCAGTTACCTCTGCAACTCGCTCAGAGCCCTTATTAATAACTATAAACTGAACGATAATAAGAATAATGAATATAATAATACCAATTACCAGATTACCGCCGCCAACAAACTTACCAAATGTATCAACAACCTTACCTGCATCACCATTCTTTAATATAAGCTTAGTTGAAGATACATTAAGGGAAATTCTGAAAATAGTCGTAAATAACAGCATCGTAGGGAAAGATGCCATATCCAGAACTTCCTTAGCAAAAAGTGAATTAAAAAGCACAACCATTGCTACCAGGATATTAATTGCAAGCAGAATATCAAGCAGCCATGAAGGAATTGAAATAATGAAGAATAATACTGCGGCAAGCAGATATATTCCGATAAACAGATCATTCTTCTTAATCTTCATCATTTCTCTCCTTTCAATTTAGTCATTATTTACATAATATCACATAATCTGACTTTTATCTATTATTTGTGCGTAAAACAGATGCAAGAATTTCTGCAACTGCATAGTACAACTCAGGAGGTATTTCCATACCTATATCAACATTATGATAAATAATTCTCGCAAGAGGCTTATTTTCTACTACAGATATATTGTACTCTTTTGCTTTATCCCTTATCTGAAAAGCCAGATAATCAGCACCTTTGGCTATAACCACAGGTGCTTTTCCAGAATCAGGTTCATATTTTAATGCCACTGCAAAATGTGTCGGGTTCGTAATTACAACATCCGCCTCTGGAAGCTGCTGCATCATTCTTCTTCTTGAGATTTCCTGCATTCTCCGCTTAATCTGTCCCTTAACCTGCGGATCACCCTCTGCATTCTTGAATTCATCTTTAACTTCCTGTTTTGTCATCATATTATCAGTCTTAAACTTATGTCTCTGATATATAAGGTCAACAAAACCAACTATAAGAAACACCGCACTTATCTGGATTCCAAGATTAATAATTATATTACCAACCAAAGAAAGCGCAGTATATAAAGTAACATCATAAAAAGTAAGCAGAATATTCATATTCTTTCTTACACAATTGTACACCATAATTCCAATGATACTCATCATGGCAATAGCCTTAATCAGTTCAAATAACTGTCTTACAGAAAAAATCCTTTTAAATCCATTAAGTGGATTAATTTTACTTGCCTTCGGAGCAAGCGGTTTCGCTGTAACCATCCATCTTTGCTGAAGCATATTCCCAAGAATTGCTATGATTACAGCGACAATAAGCACAGGGATAATAATATTAAGAATAATTATAATTGCCTGTCTTACAATGCTGGATGCCATATTAATTGTCAGTCCCTGTGAACTTTCATTAATAACCTTTCCCATAAGAGCATATATCGTTGTAAATGCATCTATCAGTTTAGTTCCTATCTTTCCAACATACACTTTAAGTATAATAAACAGTGCCATAAGTGAAACTGCCGTTATCAGCTCCTTACTTTTGGCAACCTGACCTTCTTTTCGGATATCATCCAGCTTCTTACTTGTAGCCGGTTCTGTCTTTTCTCCTCCTGGTCCGTCTTTAGCAAACAACTGGAGGTTCATGTAAAGATAAGTTCTTCGCACTAGCTCATTCCCCTTACTAACATAGCAAATAATCTTTCTATCTCATCAAGTATAAAGTCAGATACTGATGGAAGCATTGAAATCGTAAACAGAATTACAAATATACCTACAAATATCTTAAGCTGCATACCAACAACAAACATATTCATCTGAGGTGATACCTTGGCAAGAATCGCAAGCACACAGTTTAACATAAGAATCGCCGAAAATACCGGAAGTGCAATTCTGAATCCTATAACAAAAAAATCTGACATAAAACTTATTATGGCAGTATATATTCCTGCACCGAATTTCACCCCGCCAATTGGAATAACTTTATATGTCTCAACAATTGCAGCAACAAGATACTGATGCATACCTGAAATTATAAGCAGAAGCATCATCATATAGTAATAGAAATTTCCCATGATACCAACCTGCATTCTTGTTGTAGGATCGTAAAGCTGTGCCATAGATATACCAATATCCATATCAATAATCTTACCTGCAAACATAATAATCTGCACGCAAAAAGACGTCACTGCCCCAAGAAGAATTCCAACAATCATCTCCTCAACAACAATTATTGCATAATCAATCATGCCATTATACTCAACTGTCATATCAGGAAAAAGCGAATATACCAAAACTGTAAGGCACAGTGCAAATCCAGCCTTTACCTTTCTTGGTACATTTGCCATATTAAAAAAAGGCGCAGCAAATACAAAAGATGCCAGCCTTATTAATATCAAAACAAATAATTCAAATTGCTCCAATGCAAATGTAAAATTCATAACACACTATCCTGCCATCATATATACTGACCAAAGCTTCCCCAAAGCATCTGCATAAACGAAACTATCTCATTAAGAAGCCAGTTTCCCATAATCATAAGTGCAATCATAATTGCAAGAAGCTTTGGAACAAATGTAAGTGTCTGTTCCTGAATAGATGTAAGTGTCTGAAAAAGACTTATAATAAGTCCGACAATCATTGAAACAAGTAAAAGTGGCACAGAAGTCTTCACTATAACCCATATAGTCTGTCTTGCTACTGTTACAACCTGTCCAGCATCCATATTCTTTACCTCCTGCCTTACTTAAATGTTGCTACAAGATTTCCAATTATCAGATTCCAGCCATCTGCCATTACAAAAAGTAAAATCTTAAATGGAGCAGATATGGTGGTTGGTGGAAGCATCATCATACCCATCGACATAAGAGTTGACGATACAACCATATCAATAATAATAAAAGGTATGTATATTAAGAATCCTATAATAAACGCAATTCTTAATTCACTTATAATAAACGATGGTACAAGTACTGTCATAGAAATATCATCTTCCGATGTAACAGAGCCTTCCTCATATCCTGCAATCTTAAAAAATGTATCAAGATCCTTTGTAGAAGTCTGTTTCAACATAAAGCTTTTCAATGGCTTTACTCCTGTTTCATACGCTTCCTCGACCGATATCTCATTATTGGATAGTGGTTTTAGTGCACTGTCATAAACTTCCGTAAAAACAGGCGACATAACAAAAAAGGTCAAAAATAAAGACAAACCTATAATAACCTGATTAGGTGGTACTGTCTGTGTTCCAAGCGCAGCCCTCGTAAAATGCAACACAATTACAATTCTTGTAAATGATGTCAGCATAATCAGAATAGAAGGTGCCAGTGAAATTACTGTAAGTACAAGAAGCATCTGCAAAACACTAGCCATATCATTACCATCACTCGTAGAAATACCTATATTAATAAGATTATTTCCTGATGCTGTTGTTTCCTCAGCAGCCATTACCTTATATGTAATAAATGAAATGGCTGCAAAAAAAGCTCCTGCCCCAACCGATATTCCTGCTAATGCCTTTCTATGCTTTCTAATCCACTGTAACATAACTCTCTCGTTCCTGCCTAATTAATTATCTGGTTTGTCTTTCTTAAACTTTTCAAGTATAGCTTTAAATCCATCAGTATTGATTGTCTTTGACTCTGACGAATAAGTCAGTTCCTGCTCGTTAATCTCACTCAAATAAGTGATAGTATCTTTGCAGACTGCTACTGCAAAACATTTACTGCCAATCTTAATAATCTGAATATACTTAGTATTAGACACTCTCATTGTTTCAAGTATCTGGATATTGCGCCCAGCCATTTTGGTTTTCTGCATATTACCAGCCCATCTTGTAGCAAAATATGTAAGTGCCAAAACAAATATAAAAACAACGAGAAGCGTAAGCAACTGTGCAAACGCTTCCCATCTACTATTCAACCCAGCTAATGCAACCATTATTATCCAACAACCTTCTGAACAGCTTCAATTACTCTGTCTGCCTGGAATGGTTTAACAATAAAGTCCTTAGCTCCTGACTGTATAGATTCAATAACCATAGCCTGCTGTCCCATTGCAGAACACATAATAACAGATGCTGAAGGATCTGCAGCCTTAATTCTCTTAAGAGCTTCAATTCCATCCATCTCAGGCATTGTTATATCCATAAGCACAAGATCTGGCTTTAACTCAGCATACTTTTCTACTGCCTTCTGTCCATTCTCTGCCTCACCTGCTATATTGTATCCATTCTTTGTGAGAATATCCTTAATCATCATTCTCATGAATGCAGCATCATCACAAATCAAAATATTCTTTGCCATAAACTTTCTCCTATTCAAAAACAAATTATTCACAAAAATCATTCGAATGTATTATACAACAAATACTATCAATTTCCTACTCTTTTTTTGATTTTTTAGAAAATCATAACAATTACTTGATAATCTCTGTTATACGTACACCAAAACTTTCTTCAATAACAACAACTTCACCCTTTGCAACATATTTGCCATTAACAAGAACATCAACAGATTCGCCTGCAATTTTATTAAGTTCTACAATTGTTCCAGGAGCAAATTCAAGTATATCTTTTATAGATTTTGTTGTTCTGCCAAGTTCTACTGTTACTTCAAGTGGAACATCCTTAATAAGTTCAATATTTTCCTTCTGTGTCAAAGGATTGACATCTGTTGAAAATGGCTGAAATGCTGCTGGAGATACATTAACATCCTGTGCTGGTGCATACCCTGCCATTGGCATACCCTGCATAGGCATACCTTGCATAGGCATACCTTGCATCGGCATTCCATAACCATAAGGCATTCCCATATTCTGCATCGGCATTCCCTGTTGTGGTGCTGTCTGTGCTGTAGTATTCTGCACCGGTACATCCTGCTGTGGCATTGTCTGTGTCATATTCTGTGCCGGAGCCTGCTGCAACTGCTCTTCCTGATGATTAGCTGTATCTTCCTGACTTACCTGTGGCTGTTCAGGTTCTGCTGACGGCATAAACATGTTAAGAAGTTCCTGTGCAAATTCCTTAGGATATAACTGCATAATCTCACTATCTATAAGTTCGCCAATCTGCATCTTAAAAGCCACCATTACAAAATGGTTTTTAAGGAATCCTGGCAGGTTATCATCTAATTCATTGTATGTCTCCACTAAGTTAGCTATTGGTGGACTGATATCAATTTTTCTATTAAACATTGATGATAAAGATGTAGCTGCTGAACCCATCATCTGATTCATAGCCTCTCCGATTGCACTAAGATGAAGTTCTGTCAATGGTTCGTCTGGATCAACATTACCTGGTCCTCCCATCATAAGATCTGTAATTATCTTAACATCATTCTCTCTTAATATTAAAACATTATTGCCTGCAAGACCTTCTTTGTAAGAAATCTGCAACATAACACATGGTCTGTCATATTTACTTGATAAATCATCCCATGTAGCAACTTCTACTTTTGGTGTTGTAATATTAACTTTCTGTGAAAGAAGAGAACTAAGTGTTGTAGCAGCTGTTCCCATGCTAATATTAGATATCTCACCGACAGCATCTTTTTCTGACTCAGTAAGTGTAAAGCCGCCATCTGTATTATCATTAGCATTATCCTCTGGTATAGTTGTTGTTGCTGTTGATGAATAAGATGTGTCATCTCCTCCTGTATTCATGCCACTCAGAAGTGCATTAATCTCGTCCTGGGATAACATTCCATCCATTATTCTTCACTCTCCTCTCTAATTACATTAGTAACTCTTACTGCGTATTTATTCTCAAAATAACCAGGTAAAGCTGTAAACTTCTTAATATTACCTACATATACCTCTAATTCCTGGTCAACCTTTTTATCAATTTTTATTACGTCTCCAACCTGCAGATTAACAAAATCCGAAACACTAATCTTAGATGTACCAAGCACTGCCTTTATTGGTATCATTGCTTTATCAATAACTGTTTCAATAGCATCCTCATATGTATTGGAATCTTTTTCCTGCATATTAGAAAACCAATACTTGGTATTAAGCTTATCCATAACCGGTTCAAGAGTTGCATATGGAAGACATATATTCATAAGTCCCTCCACATCACCAATCTTAATATTAATAGTTACAATTGCGATTGTTTCACTCGGTGATATAATCTGTGCAAACTGCGAATTAGTCTCTATTCTTTCAAGTCTTGGATTAACCTTTACAACATTTTCCCATGGTTCCTGCAACTGATTAACACACACTGTAAAGATACGTTCCAGAATTGTAAGTTCAATTTCTGAAAAATCTCTCTCTTTATCCAAAGCATTACCTGCACCTCCAAGAAGTCTGTCAACAATTGCAAACCCCAGATTGGATGCCATCTCCATAATTATGTTACCACTTAATGGTTGCATTCCAACAACACCTAAAAGAACCGGATTAGAAAGGGCATTAGAAAATTCTGAATAAATAACTACTTCTGAATTAACAACCTCAACATTGACTGTCTTTCTAAGATATGCCGGAAGATTGGTACTCAGCAGTCTTCCAAAATGCTCAAATATTATCTCCAGTGTTCTTAGATGTTCTTTAGAAAACTTAGAAGGTCTTGCAAAGTCATAATTCTTGACTTGCTTTTCTTCTGTATTCTTCATCTCATCTACATCTAATTCTCCACTGCTTAAAGCTTTTAAGAGGTTATCTATTTCACTCTGTGAAAGTACCTCTCCCATCTTCCTCACCTCCTTATCATATTCTTTAATGTTTACTGGACAACAATATTAATCAGTACACTTTGTATCGTCTCAGTCTTGAATAATTCCTGGAATTCCTTTAAAAGGTCTGTTTCCATGGTTGATTTATTAGCACTTATTGTGCTGTAAGTATACTTATTAGCTTCATTGGTTATCTTATTAACAAGGACCTTCATCCCATTATCAACTGAAGTCGATACAGTACTATAATCCTTAGCTTTTGAATTAAGTCCGACAGATACTGAAAGTACGGCATATCTTGTTTTTCCATTATCAACATATGAAACAATTATATCCGTGCTGTCATTGTTCTTAATATCAATATAACTTACATTTTCAATTCCTGAACCTGTAGATGAATTATTATTAGAAACTCCGCCTGCAACATCCAGGTCAATAATCTGTGCCACTTTATTAATAAGAGAATTTGTCTTCTTATTTGTTGATACAAGTGAAAATGTAAGAATCACTGTAAGTACCAGATTCACAAGTACAAGTGCCAAAATAATCACATTAAGCATACTCTTTTTCATGAGTAATCCTCCTTAGCTGTTAATTGAATTATACACCTTAATCTCAACTCTTCTGTTCTGAGCTCTTCCTTCTGGAGTATCATTAGTTGCAATAGGCACTGCATCTCCTCTTCCGGATGAACTCATTGTCTGATCTGAAAAGCCTTTCTCAGACACAAAGAAATCAAACACACTGTATGCCCTGTAAAGAGAAAGCATCATATTATTAGGAAACAGTGATGTATTGATAGGAACACTATCAGTGTGACCTTCTATGGTAATAACATTATCATCATATTCAATAAGTGCATCAGCAACCTTGTCAAGAAGACTGCGTGCCTCTGATGTAAGCTCCGACTTTCCCGAATTAAACAGAATTCCACCACTTACATTAAGCATTACATATTTACTATAAGCAGTAACATCAACATAATCTGCAACTCCACTGGCTGTAAGTTTATCAACAATCTCCTCAGCCATATTTTCAGACTGCTCAAGACCTTCTTTTTCAATCTCTTCATAAGCATTCTGTACATCCTGTGACATATCGCCATCATTGTTAAGGCCCATATTGTTATAGTAATTGCTCAATTCATTCAGCTGACTCGCCCCACTGCTTACAAGAATTCCTTCCTTTGACAGTGCAGAACCGCCTTGAGGAAGTACACTAAAGCTTGATGAAAATGAAGCTGCAATCTCTTCAAACTTCTGAGAATCAATATTAGACATAGCAAACATCAAAACGAAAAAGCACAGCAGAAGATTCATAAGATCTGAAAACGTATCTTTCCAAAGTGCCGCTGGTGGTACATTCTCTGTACGCTGTTTAGCCATCAGCCTTCACCTCCTCCTTGTTCAGATAATGCTGTTCTGGCAGATGGTGAAAGGAAAGACTTAAGCTTTTCTTCAATAACTCTTGGGTTCTCTCCTGCCTGAATAGAAAGAAGACCTTCAATAATAATCTCTCTAAGCTGATATTCATCATTATTCTGAAGCTTGAGCTTATTAGATATAGGAACACATATCCAGTTAGCAATCAAAGAACCATAAAGTGTAGTAAGAAGTGCTACAGCCATATTAGGTCCGATAGATGCTGTATCAGATAAGTTCTTTAACATATTAACAAGTCCGAGAAGAGTACCAATCATTCCCCATGCAGGAGCAAGAGCTGCCCAATTATCAAAAAAGCCAATTGTACTCTTATGTCTTGTATCAAGATTAACCAGTTCTGTTTCAAGAATGCCTCTCACAAGCTCCGGCTCAGTACCATCAACAATGAGAAGAATACCCTTCTTCATAAACTCATCATCAAGTCCCTGTGCCACTTCTTCAAGTGCAAGAAGGCCTTCTTTTCTGGCTGTGTTAGAAAGCTCAATAATCTTAGAAATAACCTGTCCATTATCAAGCTTAGGATCTTTCATAGCAATGCCAAATCCCTTAAGATGTCCTAAGAATGTCTTAAATGTATAAGATGTGAGCATACCAGCCATTGAACCACCAATAGTAACGGCGATTGACGGTATGTCAACAAATGTGTCCATAATTCCCTTTAGTGTAGGATTAGTCGTACTTGTTATAATTCCGATAACGACCATGACAAACCCAATAATAATTCCCAACAGTGTAGCTAAATCCATAATTGCCCCTTCCAAGTCTCTAGTATTCTATATATATTATCACTTAGTATCTGTACCAGACGCATACAGATTACCAATTATATTTCTCTTATAAGTAATAACCTTGCTATATACCTCTTCTACGCTTTCCTTGACAACGTATTTATGTCCTGTTGTCAGGGTTATAACAGTATCAGGTGTTTCCTCCATAACTTCAATCAGTTCTGCGTTAAGCACAAAGCTTTTTCCATTAAACCGTGTTACATCAATCATAATTCCTCCCGATACCACATAAGGTATAGTACCTCTATTAAAATCAACTATATATATTAAAACACTTATGGCGAATTATTGCAAGGAATACTTGTAATAATTCGCCATAAATATCTTTTCATGTCAATTATCTCTTAAGATTAATAAGTTCTTCAAGTAATGTATCTGATACAGTAATAATTCTCGAATTAGCCTGATATCCTCTCTGAGTTGTAATCAGATTCGTAAATTCTGAAGAGAGATCCACATTAGACATCTCAAGTACTCCTGATGAAATACTTCCATCACCTTCTGTAACATCCTGACCAATTCCATCAAAAGTTCCAGAATTAAGTGTTGCTGAATAAAGATTATCGCCTTCTTTCTGAAGACCTTCAGGGTTGGAGAAAGAAGCAACTGCTATCTGTCCAATATTCTTAGTAACACCATTGCTATAGCTTGCCACAATATATCCTGATGAATCAACACCAACCGATTTCATCTTACCTACTGCCTTGCCTTTTCCAAGTCCATTAATGCCAAGCTCTGAATTAAGATTAGTCTTTTCTGAAAACATTGTAATTCCAGATGCATCCATCGTAAGTACAGGACTTGTCTCACTTTCACCGATAACTCTCAAATCAACGCCTTCAATAGCATCTGATGCAGTCCCGTTATTAGAAAATGTAAGCTTAATATCTGAATTTGATGCATCGGCAAGACCTGTAAGTGTATTAAATGATAATGGTGCTGACGCAGTAAATGTAAGGTCTGTCGGCTTACCATTCTTTGAAACCGAAACAGGCTCAATTGTATACTGTGTATTATCTCCCTGAACGCCTGCATACACAAGATTAACTGTTGCCTGATAAGAATTACCAAGGCTGTCATAAAAATTAATAGTTGTAGTACTTGTATCCTTAGAACCTGCATTAAGGTTACCTGTTACCGTAACAGATGAAGTTCTTTCTGGTGAAGTATATGCAACATCCGGACTGTTAACATACAGCTTTGATACAAGGTCTCTTTTTGCATTACCAGATTCATCAACCTGCCAGCCCATTACATTAGCGCCACCTGTTGTTACAAGAGCACCTGACTCATCAACCTTAAAATTACCGGCTCTTGTGAAGAATGTATTACCCGCACTGTTAACTATAAAGAAAGAACTTCCACCAATCTTTAAGTCAAATGCATTATCCGTTCTCTCAGAACCACCTTCTGAAGAAATTGCTGTGGAGATAGAACCAACAGATGATCCAAGACCAATCTGCATAGCATTAGTTCCTCCCTTTCCTGTTTCTGCATTAGGTCCTGACGCAATCTGAGTTGTCTGATAAAAAACTTCTGAAAAAGTCATAGACTGTGACTTATATGCCACAGTATTAACATTGGCAATATTATTACCAATAACGTCCATTCTTGTCTGATGTGCCTTAAGACCTGACACAGCAGAATACATTGATCTCATCATAATATTTGTTCCTCCATAAATATGTAAAGACATATATCTGATGCATTCATCAATAAAGCATCGTCCCTTCTGGCATTCAGGGACATTCGCCTCCTTGCGGTCCAGCTAAATAATTACTGCTCCATCAATATTAGTATAGATATTATCTTCATTGTTATTCTGATCCATCGCCGTAATCACTGTTCTGTTTCTTGTATTAACTATAAAAGACAGATCATCAACTATAACGAGCGATTCTTTGATTCCTTTCAAAATTGCTTTTTCGGTTCCTTCCTCAAGCCTTGTCATCTGTTCGTCTGATAACCGGATATCTCTCTGTTCAAGCCTTTCACCAGCATGTTTAGAGAACTTCAACCCTTTTGACGATTTAATATCACTGTCGGAAATAACCTCTTCAATCGAACGCTTCTGATTATATATATCAGCAAATGTTTTGCCATTATACATTTTATCAACATTATCAGAATTCTTCTTTCCTATAATGTCCGTCATCTTTTCGATAGAAGCAATATTATTACCTATCATATTATTCATCATAACGGTCACTCCCCAGGTTTTGTATCCTCTGTCTTAGTATCTGTTGTAGAACCATTTCCTTTCCATTTGTCAAAATAGTCCTTATCCATTACAGTATCAAGATCTGCAATATCATAAAGCTTTCCACCAATTCCAAGATAAACAGTTCCATTTATTGTTTCCCAATAATCAACAGTTCCGCCTATATAACCATTGCTGTTCTGTGTTGTAGTCATTATAACCTGCTTACCCACAAGGTTAGATGCCATATCCTGTAATGTATTATCATTCATTTCTTTAGTAGCTTCAACCTGTGTAAATGTAGCAAGCTGTGCCATATAATCCGAATTATCTGTAGGTTCTAGCGGATCCTGGTTCTGCATCTCAGCTACCATAAGCTGTAAAAACTGTTCAACATCAAGCGTTGTCTTATTAGTAGTACTCTTATTCTTTCCTGTTGAACTTAAGTTGCTGTTAACATCGTCCTTTGTACTTAATGAACCATCATTCTTCACATAAGACCATGCACCTATCGTACTAGCCATATATTATCTCCTTTCTCATCTTATTCTATGCTGAATATTCAACACTGCTGTCGCCATTAACAATAGCATCTTTTGCCCTGATTTCTTCATCAGTCATATCAGATTCTTCCAGTTCTTCAAGACTGCTAAGATCAAGCTTTCTATGAGTCTTCTTTTCCTGACCAGCCTGTTCTGAATTATTACCTTCGAGATTCTGCTGTGATTCAAAGCCATGACTCTGTACAGTAATCTCTACAGATTCAACCTTCACACCCTGATTGTTAAAATGTTCTTTCAAAGCTGTCATCTGATTTTCAAGAGCAGCTTTTACCTGTTCATTCTGTGCTGTAAGCTGTGCTGTAATTACTCCCTGTCTTGCTGTGACAGCTATATGTACTTTTCCAAGATTCTCAGGATTAAGCATAATTTCAATACTTGAAAGCTGCTGTCCTGTTGTAACCTTAATCTGTTCTACAACCTGTCTTACAATATCAGCTTCATTAACATTAGAAACTTCATCAATAATCTCGCTGAAAGCATTCTGGATGTTCTGTGCCATATTCCCGGTAAAGTTTTCATTTTCCACAGATGCTTTATCAGACATATGAGTCTGCTGCTTATCATCCGCATTATTGTCATTATCAGCCTGCACTTTAGTCTTCTGTGCAATTACATTGCTTAACTCATACTGTGATGCTGCTTCCGGCCGTTCTTCTGGCTGTGCATCTTCTTTCACCACAGACTGTTTAACATACTGTTTAACATCATCCTTCGCAGAAACAAGCATTTCTTTAATTGAATCAATGTCAATATTATACACATCTTCCAGATTATCTGTCACAGACTTTGCATATCCCAGTATATCATTGAGCATAGATACTGAATCTGCATCTGTCAAAAACTCAAGTGAATCAGTGTTTCCGCTAAGAGCAACTACAAGATCCGTAAGCTTCTGCATGTCAAGCAAATCCTCTGCTATAATTCCAAGCTGCTCCATAGCACTCTCTATATCTTCATCAGATACATTCATTGTTTTCTTAATCTTTTCTTTAATGTCCGACACTGCATTCTGCACATCCTGAGTCATTTTGTTACCGTTTTCTTTAACCTCATTATCTGTTTTTACATTTTTTACAGTTGAATTAGTGGTAACAATATCTGCATTCTTGTTAGACTTATTAGCACCCATACTTACAAGTGAATCTGATGGAGCTGCTGAATATGTATTAGTCTGCTTTGATGAATTCCCAGTCACATCGTTTCTTACAGAACTATTCATTATCCTTGCAAAATCAACATTCCCGGAATTATCCTGACCAGACTGGCTTCCAACACTTCCTGCCACCTTAGTAACCGGCTGAACCATTCCTGTAACAGCTGAACTTACCATATTATCCTCCTCCTTTCTTCATATTAGAATCAGGATAGACCTAATCCATATTATATATCGGTAGTCTGTGCTACAGACTTAACCTTTAGCTGGATACATAATAACTGTAAGTTTTGCAGCATATACAGGATCCATCTCTGCAAGAATTGCTGCTCTCTGTTTAGACGTCATGCAAAGAAGTATATCAGAAACAAGGTCTGTATCTCCAGTCATCTCTTCAAGAATAGCTGCCGCATTTTTCGCATCCATCTTAGAATATGTTTCTGCCCAGTCCTTAACCTGCTGTGAGTACTGTAAATCCTTTACAACCTGTTCGTAAAGCTTTGCTGCATTTTCTGAATCAATACTTTCATACCACGATTTGTATTCACTTATATCTGGAGCATTATCTGTATATACAACATCTGTATCGAACTTATCTTTAAGTTCCTGATAATGCTGTGCATTCTCTTCAAACACTTTGAGTCTGGCAATCTCAGCCTGAAGCTCAGCAATTGTCTGGGCTGATGCATTCCCATTATTATTGTTCTCATCAAGCTGTGCTTCAAGTTCTTTAATTCTGTCAACTGCTTCAGAAAGGCTCTTGTACTTTCCCCCTGTTTCTTCCTGAATCTCTTCATCTGTAGCTGCTGGAAGAATCTTATTCACTACCGGAACATTTTTAAGATATGGCCGTAAACTACTTCCAATACCGCCGACATTCATCTTAATAAGAAGTGCAAATATAACAAGCCATATTACAATAATAAGCATTGCAACCAGTATGCTTACCAGCTTTCCACTCTTTCCTGATTCATCATCAAGTTCATCAATATTAACATCTTTTTTCTTAGCCATATCAATCTTTCTCCCAAAAACAATTACTCATCTTTGTTATTATATTTAAAGCTCACCGTTTCATCTATCTCTTTCATTTCCTGAGCATTAATATCAAGTTTAAACTGTTCAAATGCTTTCTCTTTCAGTTTTTCATGAATTTTCCTGTCCTGCACTGCCTCAGTCAGTTTCTTCATTGCATTATCAACATTGCGCTGTGCAATCCTTATTCTGACCGCCTGCTGTGTCATCTGGTTCTTGATAATATCAATTGCCTCATTACATCTGCGCATTTCCATAATATCAAGTCTTTCTGATGCAGAGCTTCTCGCAAGATTTTCATATGAATCAAGCCTTTTTCCGAGTCTTTTCATAGTTTCCTCTTCAATGAAAAGCCTGTTATTCATCTCAGCATATTCAGTTTTAGCCTGTGTTTCCAGGCGTTCTTTAATATCAAGAACATTCTGCATGCTGTATAAAAATTTTGCCATTCATGCCTCCACTATTTCTTTAACTGAAGTGAGCCATTTTCAAATGCTTCATAATCCGCAAATATATCTGACAGTTGTGTGACTTCATCTTCAAAATCAAACTTTTCATCCGTCTGCTGCATAAGGAACTTATTAACTGCATCAATCTTATATATAGCATAATCAATATTACGGTTAGAGCCGCTCTTATACGCACCAATATTAATAAGATCTTCTGCTTCATTATAAGTCGCCATTACATTTTTCATTCTGCCAGCCATCTGTTTATGCTTCTTGTCTACAATCTGACTCATACATCTTGATATGCTCTGTAAAACATCAATTGCAGGATAATGATTTTTCTGTCCTAACTTTCTTGACAACACAATATGTCCATCAAGAATACTTCGTGCAGTATCTGTTATAGGTTCATTAAAATCATCACCATCAACCAAAACAGTATACAGCCCTGTAATAGAACCTTTGTCCGACATCCCCGCCCTCTCAAGAAGCTTTGGCATTTCACTGTATACACTCGGTGGATAGCCTCTTGTCACTGGCGGTTCACCTGACGCAAGTCCAATCTCCCGCTGTGCCATAGAAAAACGTGTGAGTGAATCCATCATAAGAAGCACATCCTTGCCCTGATCCCTGAAATATTCTGCTATTGCTGTTGCAGTCTTCGCAGCCTTATTTCGTATGAGAGCAGGCTTATCCGATGTTGCAACAACAAGGACACTTCGTGCCATACCTTCCGGGCCTAAATCCCGCTCAACGAATTCTCTTACTTCCCTGCCTCGCTCTCCTATAAGAGCAATAACATTAATATCGGCTTTAGTATTTCTTGCAAACATACCAAGAAGTGTACTTTTTCCTACGCCACTTCCGGCAAATATGCCTATTCGCTGTCCCTTGCCAACAGTAAGTAATCCGTCTACAGCCTTTACGCCAAGAGGAAGCACCTTGCTTATTATCTCCCTGTCCATAGGATCTGGCGGTGCTGCCTCAACCGGATATTCATCTGTATATTCTAATTCAGAACCATCCGTAGGATTCCCAAGTCCATCAAGTGTATGTCCTAGTATGCCATCACCAACCTTTACCGACAAAGGTCGTTCCATATTCTCAACAACACTTCCCGGACCTATCCCATCCACAACATCATATGGCATAAGAAGCACATTTGAATCATTAAATCCAACTACCTCTGCATATAATTCCTGACTGTTATCCGCAGAATAAATTCTGCACAAATCATTAAGCTTGGCATCCGGTCCTACCGATTCAATAGTAAGACCAACAATCTTAGTCACTTTCCCAAGTTTCTTATAGAAGGATTTTTCTGTCAGCGATAAATATTTGTTTTTATTAATTGATGACATATCATCCTCCTTAACAATACAATTAGTTCTGATCATACTTGTAACATCAGCCTGTGCAGCTTAAAAGTTTAATATTATTAATAAGCTTATTAAGTTCAATATCAAGGCTACAGTTAAATATACCTGTATTCGTCTCTATCATGCACTGATTCCGTTCAAGCGTAACATCTTCCACAATATCTATATTGACCTCTCTTGACATTGCACAATATATCTTGCCCTGATTATTAATAAGAAAACTATAATCATCAGGCGATACTTTTATAACAAAATCTCTGCTTGCATCTGCGTTATGCATGACATCGTTAATGAGATGCAGGATAATATCATGATTATCCTCCGTTACAACACCTGTGACTTTTCTGAATACATCTGTAATAACTTCCACAAGTTCAGGTTCTATAGAGTCCTTTAGCTCGTTATATTCATTTTCAAGTTCTGATTTTTTCTTATTGTACTCCGTCTCAAGCTCCTGCTGCTTCTTTTCAATTTCCGCATCTGCCTTAGAACAGCCTTCATAATAGCCATTCTGTTTGGCTTCTTCAAATGCAGTATCAGCATTTCTATTTGCTTCTGAAACAATCTGTTCAGCCTGAAGTCTGGCATCTTCTATAATTCTTGCTGCTTCAGCATTAGCATTTTCCAATGCAGCCGCAGACTGGTCAGAATCAGCTCCGCTATCCTGTATTAGTTCTTCCGAACTATCATCTGATATAAGTTCTTCAACAACGTCCGCATTGAGTCCGCTAACAAATCCATCTGTATCAACTGCTGCATGTTTAGACTCCATGATTGCCTCTAGCTTTTTCTTAATCAGATCATTATAATCAATTACTCTTTCGTCCTTATTCACCGTGTATACACGTTTTAACAGATTAGACAATTATCTCGTCACCTCCACCACGTGATATTACAATCTCTGCTGAATCTTCAAGCTTTCTGATAATATTAACAATCTTCTGCTGAGCATCTTCAACATCTTTCATACGTACAGGTCCCATATATTCCATATCTTCCTTAATCATAGAAGCAAGACGTGTTGAAAGGTTATTAAGAATAACATTCTGAACTTCCTCTGTAGCCCCCTTAAGTGCAAGAGCAAGATCATGATTATCAACATCCCTGAGTACTCTCTGAATAGCTCTGTTATCAAGAGAAAGAATATCTTCAAATACGAACATCTTCTTACGGATTTCATCAGCAAGCTCTGGCTCTTCAACCTCAAGAGTTTCCATAATATGCTTCTCTGTTCCTCTGTCAACAGAATTAAGAATCTCAACAATGGCATCAACACCACCAACAATTGTGTAATCCTGATTAACAAGTGAGGCAAGCTTCCTTTCAAGTACCTTCTCAACCTGCTTGATAACATCAGGCGATGTTCTGTCCATCATGGCAATTCTCTTGGCTACATCCGCCTGTTTTTCAGGTGGCAGTGCTGAAACAACACTCGAAGCCTGTGCTGCAGGAAGATATGAAAGAATCAGGGCTATAGTCTGAGGATGCTCATCCTGTATAAAGTTAAGAAGCTGTGTAGAATCTGTTTTTCTGATAAACTCAAATGGACGAACCTGCAGACTCGCTGTAAGCTTTCCAATAACATCTCTTGCCTTATCTTCTCCAAGTGCTTTTTCAAGAAGCTCTTTGGCATATGTGATACCACCCTCAGCAATATACTGCTGTGCAAGACATACCTCATAGAACTCATTAAGCACCTGTTCTTTTGTCTGAGGTGAGACACTGCTTGTGTTTGCAATCTCAAGTGTCAGCTGTTCTATTTCTTCTTCTTTCAAATGTTTAAAAATCTGTGCTGATTTCTCTGGTCCAAGTGCAATAAGCAATATAGCAGCCTTTTCTACACCATCCATTCCTCTTTCAGCATTAGCTGATGTCTTTGGCATATGTTTCCATCTCCAATCATATGTAATCAATTGACCTTTCAGGTCCTATCCATCATAATAATCACCAGTCATCATTAAGCCAGTTTCTAAGCAGTAATGCAACTGCTTCAGGATTCTCATCAACAAACTTCTCAATAGCTTTTCTCGTCTCCGACTTCTCCTGAAGATCAATATCATCAACAGAAGGCTGGTTTTCTTTAGTTGAAGCAAGCATTTCTTCTACAGAAAGTTCCGGTTCCTTCTCTTCTACTGTAAGTGGTCTTGCGCTTCTCAAAACTATAAACACAAGAATACCAAGTATAGCAACAGCCAGTCCAATCTGAATCCAGAATGAAGCACGGCTTAATACGCTAGTCTTCGGTGCATCATAGAAATAAGGTACATTATATGCTAAAACAGTAATGTTATTAGTTGAGATTCCTGTAGCACTTGAAAACATATTCATCCAGTCATTATCAACATTAACCTGAACAGGATTTGCGTTCTGAGCCTTGAATTCATCCCATGTCATATTATCAAGATATCCAAGATTCTTACAATCTTCTTCATTATAAATAACATTCTTTATAAGCGTTACAGCCATTGTAGAAGTACCATATACTATCTTTCCAGGATCACTATTAGTTGTAGTAACAAGCTGGTTAGGAAGATACTGATACTGTTTTACAGTATATGTTGATGAACTTGATGTACCATCTGTAAGATCGTAGGTTGTTCCTGTTTCTCCATTACTCGTAGTTCCTGGTGTTCCACCTGCACCATTTGTTCCATTCGATTCAAGTTCATAAGAAGTATCATACAGACCTTCTTCTCTGCCTTCCTGTGCTGTATACTCAGTAGCAATCTTATTCACAGTATCCCAGTCAAGATCAAGATTAATAGCAACTGTTGCATCATTAAACAGTGATGTTGAAAGTGCTGTATTCTTAACACTTGCTGCTACCGTTGATTCAATCTGTGACTTATACTTTAACTTGCTTGAATAAGCAATATTAGAAACTGAACCCGAATTATCAGCTCCATTAAACAATGTCTTTCCTGATGTATCAATAATTGTAATACCATTAGTATTGCTGCTTCCTACTGCTGTTGCAAGAAGAACTGCTATACTTTCCGCTGTGTCTTCTCCAACTGTCTTATTAGTATCAATCGTAACGGCTACAGTTGTATCTTTCTTTGTAGAATAGAATGAATTCGTATCATCTGACAAATGTACTGTAACAGATGCAGATTTGATTCCGTCTAAAGAAGTAATATCATTTTCAAACTTAGTTTCAAGATATTTGGCATACTTCTTATTCTTATCAGACTCTGTTGTTGTAAGACTGCTATTAAGAGCATCATCTAATGAATATCCCGAAGGTTTAATATCATTAGAAGCAATAAGCATCTTAGCATTAGTAAGATCCTGTTCCTTTACCTTAACTGCCATATTATCAATTTGATATGTATACCCATTATCTGTAAGCAGTGAAGTAACTGTATTCATCTCATTATAATCTTCACATCTTGTAAGTTCCTGATATGTTGGTCTTGATAACACAACTGCAATAACAACAACCGCCGCAATAAATACAGCTACAGCACTCACAATTATTATCTTCTGATTTCTGGACCAGCTTTTCCATATTTCAAGAAATCTGGCTGGAATCTGTTTTAATTTATCCATATAAAACCCCTAATTACATTGACATATTCATAATAGAGTTATAGGCCTCCAATGCCTTATCCCTTATTGCTACTGTATACTGCAGAGCAATATTAGCCTCCTGCTGATAAACTCCAAGCTCATGAGTATTAGTCATATTGCCAAGAGCATAATCTATCTCTGCCTGCTGTGCTTTCTGCACATATGAGTTGGTACTGTTCAGCAACCCTGCCACTGAGTCATATATAGCATCAAATGTTGTATCTGAATTTTTGCTTTTAGATGTACTAAGTGACGCATTCTCTTTCATTGCCGATGTAACCTTATTGACATAATCACCGCCAAGGCTTCCTATTGCACTAGTAAGATCCATGTTAAATCTCCTCTTTTTGTTCAAATATAGTATTAATCGTATGAATTAAACCAGTTATTCACATATGTTATGTAGCAGAACCTATTGAAAGTCCCTTGCTTGCCATAGATTTGCTGGCATTAAATGCTGATATATTAGCTTCATATGAACGTGATGCATCTATAAGATCTGTCATCTCCTGAACCACATTCACATTAGGATATGTAACATATCCATTCTCATCAGCATCCGGATGTGAAGGATCATATACCCTTTCCATATCTGTTGATGTATCCTCATATACAGATGTCACCTTAACGCCGCTTCCAACAACACCACCATTGGCAAGTCTTAATGCATCTGAAAATGTTGAATATGCTCCTGTACCATATGAACCATACGCAGACTTTCCAAGTGCTGTACCAGTCATTGTCTTTTCGGTAAACACAACCGCTTTTCTTACATAGGGAGTTCCATCACTCGTTCTTGTTGTGTCTGCATTAGCTATATTCTCTGATATAACATCCGTTCTTAACTGCTGAGCTGTCATTCCGGATGCGCTAATATTAAATGCCGTAAACATAGACATAGTCCTGTTCTCCTTCCATATATCAATCACATTATATATTATTTAAGCACTGCCTTAAATCTTGAAAACTCATTATTCATACTGTCAATAAGAGCATTATAGTTAATCTGTTCTGAAGCAAGTTCAACATTCTCTGTTGAAAGATCTACATTATTGCCATCAGTTCTATACGATAATGTGCTGTTATCAGTGTAAGTCCTTATAGCCAGATCATTATAATTAACATTATTAACTCTCTGTGTAAGAGATGCTGAATTCTTTCCTGAACGCTGAAGTGCATTGGCAAGATACGAACTAAATTCAACATCCTGCCTTTTATAATTAGGTGTATCAACATTAGCCTGTCTCTTATACACATCTCCGAGCCCACGAGACTGCAGCTAATCTCGT
>ENA-OYWT01000145-OYWT01000145.1-human-gut-metagenome-genome-assembly--contig:-NODE-145-length-33040-cov-20.220828_pt1 | contig 33040 bp, 48 predicted proteins | sample MGYA00244171_ERZ653399 | MGnify/ENA primary metagenome ERZ653399 (study PRJEB26926, sample SAMN06164987) | human gut metagenome | biome: ENVO:00009003; feature: ENVO:2100002; material: ENVO:00002003... | reverse complement strand
AACAAGGCTTTATATGATATCAATCACCGACCACGAAAATGTTTAGCTTACAGAATGGCTTATGAAGATCTAGTGGATGAGTTCAAGTAAATGTTGCACTTATTCTTGCAATTTATCAAATAAATATAGCTTCTATTTGCCATTTCATTTCCTTTCACAATTTTTATGAAGGCTTTAACTTCCGTCCAAGTCACTCCAAACAGATTCAACTATTTCAATCGCCTCTTGTTTCCAAAAAGTCAATGCATATTGTTCTAATTTTCATTCATTGTCTTTTAAGAAAATCATTTACGCTCTATAGCTACTACCTCTATTGTAACACATTCCCTTATATTTTCGGGTCATCTGGTTATTGTTATCACTTTTCAGAGCTCTCTAAACAGATGTAGATAGATTGAAGTAAGCATAAAATTTATTTTTCTAATTCTTTATAGATTGTCTCTTGAAAATGTCAGTTGTTCAAGTAAGGAATAGAGTTTTGTTTGCCCCTCTTCTTCGTAAGCAGTTCTATTTGCTTTTACTTCCCTGCATTTCTCGTCATACAAAAAACCGTCATATCCATCTTCTGTAGATAAGGCTGTGTAAACTTTAGCCATTTCTTCAGGACTAATCGAAAATTTTGACTTAATTTTATAAAGATTTTTCATAAAAGCACTGAGGTGATCATAGCGGCGCATATCAACTTTGACATTGGTCACACGGATTGCCTGAATTTTAATACCTTTCCACCATTTCCGCATATAAAGCGACAGCATCAACAAGGCCAATTTATTTTGATAATAGGTCTTGGCAGGACTGTAACTTTTTTGACCAGATAAATTTTCAAAATCAAGCCGCATGAAAGGATAGAGTACCAGCCCTTGAGAAGAAATATTAATAATCCGACCACTCTCCGATTTTTCCAACAAACCTTTCAACAGGATAGAAAGCAAGAAAGGGGCGACAACATTGGTCGCAAATTGCCTTTCTAAACCATCCTTAGTCAGGATGGGCTTTTTGACTGACAAATCAAAGTCAGCTGCATTGTTAATTAGAACGTCTAGAACGTCTTCTTTTTGAATATACTGTTCTACTGCTTTCCTGACACTCTTCATATCAGATAGATCAACCAAGATATAATCTACATGTCGATTTCCTGTCTGTTGACGAATTTCCTCACAAGCTTGCTCGGCAACTTCTTCCCGTCTACAAAAGAGAGTCACCGACCATCCCTTTTCAGCTAACTGTTTAGCAGCCTGATATCCAATACCACTATTGCCGCCCGTAATAATTACTTTTTTCATTTCTTACTCCTTTAGATTGAATACTTAGTCATCGCTTCTTCCACTTCTGCCAAGGTCACTCCAAACAACTCTAAACGCTTGAGCAACTGCTTGCCGTTGGAATAGCCGATGCAGAGCTGTTCGCCCAGATACTCCCGACGCTTACGACTGTCTGCTCCCGCTAGGAAACCAAGACGAATCAAGTCACTACGACTAATATCAAACTCGTTCTCGTTTTTAAATTGCTCTGTCACCTGTGCCAGTGCTGTTTTCAGGTCCTCATAGCTAGCATGTTCGATTCCCAGAGAACGGCCCTTAGTCTTGGACTTGGGAACCGCTTCATCTCGTTTAAGAAAGACATGCTGAACTGTCGGAATGACCGTCATAATCACGCGACGAATGCGCTCACCGTTAAAGTCAGGATCTGTAAAGACAATGACTCCATGCAGTTCATGCAGGCGTTGGATCCGCTCTATATCCTGATCATTGATTGCTGACCATCGTGTTTCATAGGTCTCCACATCAAAGTAACGTTTAAGATTGGTCGTATCATCCCGTCCTTCGGCTACGATGACTTGGGAAATTTTTATTCTATTTATCACTATCGTACTCCATTTCAATCATAACCTGGCAAAGTTAAGAGAACGATTTCTTCTGGAAAAACCAACAAGCGAACACTGCCAGTTACGGCACCTGATTCGAAAAATAAGAATTCTCCATTTTTCCCTTTTAAAGAATAAATAAGTGGTTGTCTCTCTTTAATTTTTTGACATAACTTCTGAAATCGCACCTCTAATTCGGGAATACCTCTAAAATAATTTCTATCATTATTTTGTATATCAGACAATCTTTCACTCCTATTCAACTACGTCTCTCAGACCAAACAAATTCTTTGCATTATCATAGGTAGCTTGCGCTATTTCTTCAACAGTCATCCCACGCAAGTCAGCAATAAAGTCCACGACATAGCGGGTATAGGTTATCTTGTTTTCACGACCACGTTTGGGAACAGGTGCCAAGTAAGGTGCATCTGTTTCTACCAAAATCTTGTCCAAAGGAAGTTCTCTGGCAGCTTCTTGGATATCCGTCGCTTTCTTAAAGGTCACCACTCCTGAGAAGAAAATGGTCATACCAAGCTCGACAAACTTCTCAGCCCACTCAAGAGAACCCGAAAATGAACGCATGATGCCACTACGAGGACCGACGCCCTCACTCTTGATAATCTTATAAGTATCTTCCAACGCATCCCGAGTATGGACCACAAAAGGCAAATCCAAGTCCTTAGACAGCTGAATCTGACAGCGAAAAACCTGCTCCTGAACTTCCTTAGATGCTGTCATCCAGTGATAATCCAATCTAATCTCCCCCAAGGCAACAAACCTTGGGATGTTTTAACTTTTCAAGCAAGTATGCTTCGACCTCGTCTGTGTACGTCCCTGCTTCAGTCGGATGCCAGTCAATAGTTGCGTAGAGTTGCTCATATTCATCTGCCAATTCTAGGGCTCGTTCAATCTTCTTGTCAAAACCAACAATGTTCATCCGAGTCACGCCCATCTCAGCTGCCAAGTCAACCTTAAGAATGTCCTCGTTTACTACGATTACGTTGTCAAAATCACGCAAGGTATCTGCCAAAATCGGTACCAAACGGTAGTCAATCTCAAAAGCCATCACTTCAGCTGCACGCTCAGTCAAGAACTCGGTCAAGGCACCAATATCTGGCCCGATTTCAATGACATTGACCTGGTCATCAATCTCAGCCGTATCCACGATCTTTTGAAAGATATTGGTATCAGTCAGGAAATTCCGCCCAAAGGACTTTTAAAGGTAAAGCCGTGACGCCACAGCACTACCTTGGTCACGCTATAATCTGCAATTCTCATCTAATCTCTTTTCTATTTGTTAGCTAAAAATAATCTGTAAACCCATATAATTACTAGCGCCAAGAGAAGCCAAAATCTCATTGGTATGGAATTTGATAAGTAACCTGCAAAATCCTTCTTACCTTCTTTAAGATTGTCTGAGGCTAAGGTATCCAGATTTTTCTCCTTTTCATCATGCATGATTGAAGTTAGATAGAAAACTAAATGAACTAATAGGAAGACCAAGTTTTTGTTTCTTCAATTGTTTTTCAGTTTTCTTCTCAACTTTTTGGACAGATTTTTGCTTCAAAAACGATTCTTTATATTCTGGAACATTTCCATAAGAGTCACTTGACCCTTTTTCATGAATAGCCGTATTTTGCTCTAATACTACTTTCTGGTCAAAGTAAGTTTTCTCAGAATAGGTATAAGTTACGTGGTAAGTTGGTATTTCTAAGGCTGTCCAATACAATTTAGTAATAGTAACCTTACCATGAAGACCTACTTTATTACTGTTTTCGACAATAACCCCTCTGACCTTGTTGTAATCACTAGTCTTCATTTTTCTGAATCCAGTTAAAAACAAGGCTAAAAATAGTATGAGAAACGAAAGTAAACAACGATTGATTTTCTTTTTCATAGCTCTACCTCCTATAATCTAAAGCAAACAAACGAAAGACTAGCAACTGGTAAAAACCATTTTCTGAAAATCTGTAGAACATTACCATGTTAATATAAACGATTGCAATATCCTATCTTTATTTTAACATTCTTTGAAAGAAATGTCAGATGAAATTGGATTGGTGCTCTCCCTTCTTTTCTCAGTCCAACTAACCATTATCACCACCATCTCAACCTTGATGACCTTAGCAATGACAGTTCACTTTATCCGTTTTAATATGAACCAAACTAAGAAATTCTCCAGACAATTTTGGGAATTGTATTAAAAAAATGCTAGCAGAAATCATCTACTAGAATTTTTCTCGTTAGTCAATCACAATCATAGCCTTAATGGTCTTACGCTCATCCATGTCTTTGTATGCTTGATCAATCTCGTCCAAACTATAGCTCTGGGTGAAGATTCGTCCTGGATTGATATCTCCATCCAATACACCCTTGAGTAATAGCTGTTTGTCGTAGGTGGTAACAGAGGCAGCTCCACCTGCAACTGAGATATTTGGGCAAAGGTTGAACCAAGGGCACGATTATTGTAATGAGGAACGCCGACAAAACCTAAACGTCCTCCATTGTGAAGCACCTCAAGTGCTTGATCGACAGCAGCTGCGGTTCCTACACATTCAAGAGCTGCATCCGCTCCTCCACCACGGATTTCACGGACCTTGGCAATGACTTCTTCCCCACGTTCAGCAACAACTGCTGTCGCACCTGACTCCAAAGCTATTTTTTGACGATCTTCGTGACGACTCATAAGGACAATTTGCGATGCTCCCCGCATCTTAGCAGCAATCACAGCACATTGGCCCACGGCTCCGTCCCCGATCACCACGGCTTTGTCACCCGAAGCTGTCAAGGTTAATTTCTTACCTTCAACAGCTACTGGATCTGCATCTCCTACTTTTTTATAAAGTTGAACCGTTACGGACTCAGGACGTTTGCCGTCTTGGTTGTTCGCGTCGTTCCATACTTTTGTTACCTTGTAGTCGATTTCTTTTGGTTCATATTTGTTTGTGATGGTAAAGTCTGTAATAGTTGATTCGTATTCTGCTACGGCTTCTTCTGTTACAGTGTATTTGATTTCTTTACCAGCTTTATATTTTGCTAATTTCGTGAATTCGACAGTCCAAGTTCCGTCTGCGGCTTCTTGAACTTCTTTCGATGCGACTTTCTGACCGTCTGCTAAAAGATTGATTGTAATCTTAGTTGGACGTTTGCCATCTTGGTTGTTTGCGTCATCCCAGTTCTTAGTTGCTTTTACATTAACTGTTTCTGGAGAATAGCTATTTGTGATAGTGAATCCTGATGCAGCGTCACCAGTAACCTTAGAAGTGTAACCAGGAACAGTTACTTCTACTACTGTGTACTGGATAGGTGTGCCACCTTTATCAGCATCAAGGTCTGTGAAACTTCCAGTCCAACCGTTTGCGGCATTGAGTTCAAGTGTTTTATCAGTATCTTGACCGTCTGCAAGCAATTTAACTGTGACAGAAGATGGGCGTTTACCATCTTGGTTATCCTTATCATCCCATGCTTTCTTCACAGAAACTTGAGTTTTGGCTGGTGTGTATTTGTTTGTAAATACAAGGTCTTTTGCTTCTTTTGAAGCTGTTGCTTTCAATTCAGTTACGCTTACTTTTTCAACCGTTACTTCAACTTCTTGAACTGTCTTATCGTAAGTGATTCCTGCTTCAGATCCAACAACTTCTGAGATGGTATACTTGTGAGTTCCCGCTTGGCTCTCATCATATGAGATTGGTGAGAAGGTCACAGTTCCGTCAGCAGCATTTTTCACTGTTTCGACAACGCTACCGTCTTCTTTCTTCAATTCGAAGCTGTATTTACCTGCTTCAAGATCTTTACCTTCAAGAACTTTCTTAGCTCCAAGAGTTACGCTTGTAGCTCCGGCTGGTGTGTAAGTATTCTCGAATACTTTTTCACCGTCGTAAGCAACGGTTGCTTCAAGGACACCTTTACCATTGTCCACTACAGTTACTGTAGCTGTGATGGTTTTAGTATCGTACTGGATACCTGTAGCAGTACCCGCTTTTTCAGCAATCTTATAAGTATAAGTGCCTGCTTTGTCGAATTCCAATTCTGAGAACTTAACGTTTCCGTCTTTGTCATTCTTCACGGTTTCTTTCACATTACCGTCTTGGTCTGTCAAAGTGAACTCAAATTCATCAGCTTTCAACTCACGACCAGTCAACTTCTTAGTCACTTCAAGAGAAGCTGAAGTTGGTTTTACTGTTTACTTATTGGTAACAGTCAATTCTGCTGTTTGTTCTGAGGTATAGCCATCAACTGTAGTAACTGGATTTCCGTCTTTATCAACCTCTTTAACACTGTAGGTATATGTCACACCATTTTGATCGGTCGCAGGAAGATCTGACCATTCTACAGCACCGTCTGTCTTAGGTACTTCTTTTTGGTCAGCATCTGTAACTGCTTCTGCAGTACCGCCCTCTAGAGTACGATACAATTTAAAGAAGAGACTTGGGCGAACACTATCCCTTCCACCAGTCCAGACTTTATTAGCAGTTACTTTTGTTTTTGGAACCTCATAAGTATTGGTTACTTGTGTCTTGTCTGCATTGTAAGAGACGACGTAGTTATGATCATTAGATGCGACTTTCTCTCCTTCTTTCAAAGGAAGTTCAGTAGTATCTTGAAGCTCGCGAACAGAGTAGATTAATTTTGTTCCATCAACATCATATTTAGGAAGTTGGTTTTTCCACTTGTAAGTATAAACACCATTGGACTCTGTCACTTCAGGGTCATAATTACCAGAAACAGGTTTAGAGTCCTCAATAGTCTGTCCTTCTTTATGGACATACAAGCCGAGCTTAACTTTATTATAATCTGTAGATTTCCCACCTGCCCAAGTCTTAGTAGCTTCAAAGTCAACTGTCTCACGTTTGTTAGAGATATTTAAAGGAACTCCCTCTTTTTTCATCTCTACTTCAAACTCTTGACTATTTGCAACATAACCTGACTTGGGTGCTTTTTCTTTTACAATGTATTGACCTTCTGAGAGAACTGGAGAAAGGGCAACGCCATGTTCATCTGTCGTAATTTCAGCAACTTTCGTTCTATCACTCTTCTTAAGAATTTCAAAGACAACACCACTTAACTTCACAGTAGCATCTGCCTCATCATACTTGGTGATTTTGATTTTACCAGCAAGATCCGCTGTAACAGTTGCACCTGCTCCTTTAACGGATTTGACACCTGATTTCATAGTTATGCTACCAGTGTCTTTCCCATCCCAGGATTTCCAACTTTTCTGAGGGACACCATCATAAGTTATCCCTGCACTGTTAACAACTTCCGTTCCATCTGCAGGAGTAGTCGTACTATACTCTAAACGTAAAGTTTTGGTCCCTGTATTGGTCGGCAATAAAAGTTCAAATGAAGTACCACCGTTTTTTAAGGTTAATAGTGCCGTATCATTTGGATTTGCTTGATAAACTGTCGGATCCGTTGTAACTTTATATTCGTGACCATAGGAAACAACATCTGCGCTACTTGTATTATTTGTCTTATATTCCACCTCAAAGAATTTAAAACTATCCACAAGATAAGTTGCTAGAGACCCCTTACTGGTGTCAATGCTATCATTTATCTTGACGACTTTGCCAGTTAAATCTTCGCCAGCACGATTGATTCGCATCCACCAGGCTAGGTGATCCGTATCAGAATTTGTCCATCCACCCTTATAACCAATTTCGCCTTCAACTGGCACATCTTGGCTATCACTGCCAAATGGTTTAAAGGTTATTGTTTGTTCTTTATCTCCAGGTAAACGATACGTGACTTTATTCACTTCTCCAGTTGTTTTCAGCATTGAAGTAGCATTAAATGTCCCTCTAATATTTTGCTTACCTTCAACCTTTTCATTAAATGTAAAGGTTATTGTCTTCGTAGCACTATCTGCTATAACTTGCCCCAGTACCTCTCCGCTTACACTATCCTTTAATTCAAATGTCGCGTCAACTAAATCTAGACCATCTGGAGCTTTTACGGTGAAATAATCACCATTCTTTATTTCTCATGCAGATAGATTAGAAAAGCTATACTCCCCATAATAGAGAGCCCGTACCTCTTTTTGTCCCTTAGAATGCCAAAATGTTTCGTCAGCTACACCAGTACCTGAATTTCGTATTTCAACATTTGATAATGTGACCTTATCTGTCAAATCTTGCGCCTGTACTGGATTCGATAGAGCTATCGAGCCAAACAGAACTAGAAGTGGCATTAAAATATAGAACCACAATTTTTTTAATCTTATGATTTTTCCTTTCTAAATAATTAAAATGAATTGAACAGTGTATTATCTCCCTTAATAAGCAACACCCCTTTCAATCGTAAGATTTATTGATACAATATCTACATAATTTATGTAAAAATGATGCAATTACGATATAGATTTTGTTCAAAAGCTATTTTTAATCTTTAGCAAGGATATCACTACCCTTAGTCAGTATAGAAATATAGCAAAATACCATCCCCATTATACGATAATTACTGATTATAGTCTAGTAATTTGCATAAATTACTAGACTAGCTTCCACGTGGATTAATACAAGGTATTCAGCTTATATAAAAATAACTAAAATCGTCTTACAATGAAATATGTACCATCTTAACTTTACCAACCGCCTTTACCTATTATTCATTATCTCTCCTCTGAAATATGAATCAAATAAATAATATGTGATAAATCAATCACTTTAAAAGCAAAGAAGGATTATATTATCATTAATCTTTCTAATAAATCGCCAAAGCACTTCTAAATAAATACAGGTCTTACTTTAAAGGAGAAGTATCATATGCTAAAACTATGATTGTGGATGCCCACTTACTGAAAGCAATCAGACCTAATATTAAAAATATAAGACCATTTGAGGAATCCAGTAGATACTATTAATCTAAAAAGGCCCCTCACAGATTTGTAAAGTTCTTGGATTATATAGAGTAAAAAAATATAAAACAAGAACTAACTCATGTTATTGAACAGTATATAAAATAAATAGGATGGGGAAGCTTCTAAAGAGAAAGTAAAGAATCATCGGACTAGAACTATTAGCTTAATGCCCCATTACTAAAGTATAGCTTTTCCTTAAATCAAATATCCCAAGGTCATTTTTCTGCTATCACAGATGTTAAACCATTTAAATTTAATTTCAACATGGCAACCGCCTAGTAAAAACCTTTACAATTCAGGATATCCTTAAATTATGCTAGGTATGAACATTTAGAATGTCAATAGAATCAACCCGTCAATGATTTCTGCTTAGATAAATTCATAACTTATTGTTAAAAGTCGCATCTATTCTCTGAAAAAGGCTAAAGAATCGAAATTGAGAAGACTTATTCAAGGGAACTTCTAAACGAGTATAGATAAGAAATAGAGAGATCCCATAAATAAACCGTCTCGGTTTATATAGGTGGCAATTTCATAGGAACCACCTCAGAAGTAGGGAACTAGAAATGTTTTATCTTTTCATTGTTCAAATTGCGAAGTTCTCGTCGTGTATTGGCTCCAAAATAATTTATCCAAGGATTTAGTTCCGTACAGTATTACATCCTTTTAGTCTTATTTTAATCAATTTATTATAGTAGCATGCCCTATAGTAGTTTGTTCAAGATCTTCTAAAGGCATAAAATTCTTCTCAGATTTCTGAAACATCTCAAATTTAATAATTTCCCACAAGAGCACCATCATGCCGTACTGAACTATTACTTTTGTTATAGTATTGATGTTCTAAAAATCAAAAAGAACACCCCGAAAGGTGCTCTCTGTAAGTATAGTAATTCTTTCGAATTAACGTTTACTAAATTGTGATGCCTTACGAGCTTTCTTAAGACCTGGTTTCTTACGTTCTTTCATACGAGCGTCACGTGTTAATAAACCAGCTGACTTCAATACTCCACGGAAATCTGGATCTACTTCAAGTAAAGCACGTGCAATTCCATGACGAGTTGCACCAGCTTGACCAGAGAATCCACCACCATTTACGTTAACAAAAACGTCGTATTGACCTTTTGTTTCTGTAACGCCAAATGGTTGTACCATATCTTCGCGAATGTTTGCGAATGGAATGTATTCTTCTGCAGGTTTTCCGTTCATTGTGATCTTACCTGTACCTGGTACTAAGCGAACACGAGCAACGGAGTTCTTACGACGGCCTGTGCCTTGATATTGTACTTGAGCCACTTTCTAATTCCTCCTAGATTAATTTGTTAATATCCAATACTTCTGGTTGTTGTGCTTCATGCTTGTAATCTGCACCACGGTATACATGTAACTTCTTAGCTTGTTGACGACCAAGAGTACCCTTTGGAAGCATACCTTTAACAGATAATGCTAATAACTTTTCAGGATCCTTTTCACGGTAGTCACCAGCTGTACGAGCTTTCAAACCACCTGGATGATTTGAGTGGTGGTAGTAAACTTTATCAGAAGCCTTACGACCTGTTAAAGCAACCTTTTCAGCATTGATAACAATTACATAGTCACCTGTATCTACGTTTGGTGTAAATGTTGGTTTATTCTTACCACGTAAAATAGATGCTACAGCTGATGATAAACGTCCCAAAGGAACATCTGTTGCATCAACTACATACCATTTACGTTCTACTTCGCCTGGTTTTGCAATATATGTTGTACGCACGTTTATTTCCTCCATTTGTTGTATACATGTTTGACATACAATAAGATTAACGGGGCTTACTGTGGGGCAAACAATACCAAATACTAGTTTATTACTTGTTTAACAATAAGTCAATATATAATAATTGAGTTTTCTTATAATTTTTCATCCTCTTCATCATAATATACTTCCTTTAAGTATAAGCCACTAGCTGGTGCTGTCTGTCTTGCTTGACTTCTATCCTTAACTTCATACAATCTCAAAAAATCGTGTACTGGTCTTTTTCCATTACCAATTTCTAGAAGTGTTGCCACCATTATCCTAACTTGATTATACAAAAATCCATTTCCATAAAATTCAAAAACTATTTCATCGTTTACCTTATCTTCGTAAACTTTAGCTTCATAAATTGTTCTTACATGACTTTTGGCTTGACTACCAGAAGCAACAAAACTTGAATAATCATGTGTTCCTTCAACATCTGGCATCGCTTCTTTTATTTTTTCTATATCTAAAGGATACTTATAGTGTCCTGTATACAATCTCTTGAAAGGATTTACAAATTCTCCTCTACTAACACGATATAAATATCTTTTCCCATGAGTTGTATATCTTGAATGAAAATCATTTGGTACTATTTTGCAATCTACTACTTCACAGTCCAGCGGCAACATACTATTTAATCCTCTCAACATACCTTTAGCAGAAATAGGATGCGGAAAATCAAAATGTACCACTTGTCCTAAAGCATGTACTCCAGAATCTGTTCTCCCTGATCCGTAAACAGTTATATACTCATCCTTTTTACTCATTTTGTTAATAGCTTTTTCCAGAACAAATTGAACTGTTCTTTGATTTGGCTGAGCTTGAAAACCTGCAAAATTAGTACCATCATAAGCTAACGTTACTTTAAATCTTTGCGTCATATTTCTTCCTTTCAATTAGTTTTTTAGAATAATTAATGCTATTGTTAAAACTGCAAAAGCAATGATAGTCATCGTATCACGCAATTTCCATACATGTACTCTAAATTTAGTTCTACCCTCTCCACCTTTGTATCCTCGAGCTTCCATCGCAGTAGCCAAATCTTCAGCTCGATTGAAAGAAGATACAAACAATGGGATTAGTATAGGAATTACAGCTTTTACTTGCTCAACTAATGAGCCTTCACCAAAATTAACACCTCTTGAACGCTGAGCATTCATTATTTTAGCTGTTTCATCCATTAAAGTAGGTACAAATCTTAATGCTATCGAAAGCATTAGAGAAATTTCATATACTGGAACCTTCAAATATTTCAATGGCTTTAACAATGACTCCATAGCATCTGAAATTTCTAATGGCGATGTTGTTAATGTTAACAAGGTAGACATCACTATTATCAAGACAAATCTAAAAAATACATAGATACCATTTACTAATCCATATTTAGATAATGTAAAGGGACCCCAATGCCAAAATACATGGCCACCATTTGTAAAAAAGACTTGCAATAATACTGTAAATAATATTAACCAAACTAATGGTATTATTCCTCTAATAAAAAAGCTCAATTTAATTTTTGATAACAGTACTCCCAAAAAAGTAAAAGCTATCAACAATAAATATGTTTGCCAGTTATTAGCGAGAAAAATTATTCCTATAAAATAGAAACTTAGTGCTAATTTACTTCGAGGATCCATTCTATGAATTAAAGAATTACCATTGATATATCTTCCTAAAAGTAATTTATTCATTCAAATTTCCCCCTAGTATTTTCAAAATTTCATCAGTTAACTCTTCACTTTTTAGTGGAATACTATGTTTAGAAAGAGCTAACTTATCAAACAATTTGTAGGCAAAATCTGTAGTTTGTGGAAGATTTAAATGATGATTTTTTAACCACTCTGGATCACTAAATAGTTCTTTAGGAGTAGAATCAGCAATTACTTTACCTGATTCCAAGACTATTACATGATCAGCATATTCAGCAACATCATTCATTTGATGTGTTACTAAGATGATTGTTAAGTTTTCATCTTTATGCAATCTATTAAACATTTCCATCATTTGATGGCGTCCCTCAGGATCTAATCCCGCAGTTGGTTCATCTAATACTAAAACTTTTGGTTCCATTGCCAAAATCCCAGCAATTGCTACTCTTCTCATTTGACCACCAGATAATTCAAAAGGTGATTTCTCCAATACTTCTTCAGGAAGAGCTACTAATTTTGCTTTTTCTCTTGCAATTTTTTCGGCTTCATCTTCACTTTTTCCAAAGTTTTTAGGAGCAAATGCTATATCTTTTAGAACTGTTTCTTCAAATAATTGTGCTTCAGGAAATTGAAAAACAAATCCTACTTCTTTTCTTAATTTTCCCAACTCTTTATTTTTAGTGGTATTATCGATTGTATATCCATTGATTGAAATTTCTCCACTAGTAGGTTTCAATAGGCCATTCAAATGCTGTAGCAATGTAGATTTGCCACTACCGGTATGTCCGACTATTGCCGTATAACTACCGTCTTTAATATTTATAGATACATCTTTCAATGCTATATGTTCTAAAGGTGTTCCAATTTGGTAAGTATAGTTTAATTTTTTTGCTTGAATTGACATAACCAATCGACCATTTCCTCTTCTGTAAAATATTTATTTGGAATATCTACACCCTTTTTTGTAAGTTCTCTTCTAATTTTCTCAACAAAAGGAATATCTAATCCAATATTTAATAATTCATCATTCTTTATAAAAATAGATTCTGGCTTACCATCATCAATTATTTTACCGTCATCGAGAACAATAACTCTATCTGCTAAAGTAGCTTCATCAATATCATGTGTAATAGAAATAACAGTGAACTTATACTCATCTTTTAAATCTTTGATAAGAGTAATCAAACCTTTTCTTCCTTCTGGATCAAGCATACTTGTAGCTTCATCAAGGATAATTATTTTAGGTCTCAATGCTAATACTCCAGCAATTGCTACTCTTTGCTTTTGTCCACCAGATAATCTTGCTGGTTCATGTGTAGCAAATTTTTCCATCCCGACAACTTTCAAAGCATCGGCTACACGCGATACCATTTCTTCTCTAGGTACTCCTTGATTTTCTAAACCAAACGCTATATCACTTTCAACATCCGCGCCAACAAACTGATTATCGGGATTTTGGAATACCATTCCTATTTTTTTTCTAATATCCCAAATATTTTTTTCATTCATTTCATAGCCATCAACTTTTATACTGCCAGATTCAGCCTTTAGCAGTCCATCTATTAGTCGAGCTAATGTGGATTTTCCACTACCATTATGCCCAATTAAAGCTATCCATTGACCGTCCTTTATATTTAAAGTTAAATTTTTTAGAATGTATTTATTTTGTCGAGCGTATTTGAAAGATAAATTATCAATTTCAATTATATTTCCATCTGTCAAACTCATAAACAATTACTCCTAGATATTATATATACATAATAATAATATACCATATATAAACTAAGAAAACTTACTTTAGTCATGACGTATTCAAACAAAAAAGACACTCGTAATGAGTGTCTTTAAAATGCTAATATACCAATGATTATGATAAATATCAATTTCATAGAAAACAAAAAATCACTTTTTATAACGAAGATTCACAAGATATCAAATATCTGCTACTTTGGACTAGACTCGGTTAATTTATATCTCCCAACATCATAACACCCAATTATCGTTATAAAAGTGACAATTTCTTTTATTTACTTATCGAAAGTTTAGTCGACTAATTCTAGCACAACCATCTTTGCAGCGTCGCCACGACGTTCACTCATCTTAAGAATACGAGTGTAACCACCATTACGTTCTGCAAAACGAGGTGCAAGATCATCAAATAACTTTTGTAAAGCTGATTGAACAACTACATCGTCGTTTTCTTCTTTTACATCAGCAACAACATTCATTACAAATGCAGCAGTGCGACGACGAGAAGCTAAATCACCTTTTTTACCTAAAGTAATCATCTTTTCAACAAATTTACGAACTTCTTTAGCACGTGTTTCTGTTGTAACGATTTTTTCGTTAACAATTAAATCAGTTGTTAAGTTACGCAACATTGCCTTACGATGTGCACTTGTGCGTCCTAATTTACGGTAAGCCATGAACAGATTCCCTCCCTTTAGTTATAGTAAATTCTAGTCATCATGACGTAAAGACAAGCCAAGATCTGCCAATTTAGCCTTAACTTCGTCTAAGGATTTACGTCCTAAGTTACGTACTTTCATCATGTCAGCTTCAGACTTATTAGTTAATTCTTGAACTGTATTGATACCTGCACGTTTTAGACAGTTATATGAACGAACTGACAAATCAAGCTCTTCAATCGTCATTTCTAACATTTTTTCTTTATGCGTTTCTTCTTTTTCTACCATGATTTCAGCATTCTTAGCTTCATCTGTTAAATCAACAAACAATGCCAAGTGTTCTGTTAAAATCTTAGCAGAAAGACTAATAGCTTCACTAGGAGTGATAGAACCATTTGTCCACACATCAAGAGTTAATTTGTCATAATCATTTTTTTGACCAACACGTGTTTTCTCTACTTGGTAGTTAACGCGTTCGATCGGGGTATAAATAGAGTCGATAGGTAATACACCAATTGGCATATCATCTGCAAGAGCCTTATTATCATTAGCTGAAACATAACCACGACCCTTATTAGCATTCATCCGAACATGAAGTTCAGCCCCATCAGCAACTGTACAAATATATTGTTCTGGATTAAGAACTTCTACATCACTATTACTCTGGATATCTCCAGCAGTCACTTCCATCGGACCAGTAACATTAATTTCTAATGCTTGACTGTCTTCAGATTCTATACTTAAAGCAACTTTCTTCAAATTCAAAATGATTAAAGTAACATCTTCAAGAACACCTGGAATAGTAGAAAATTCATGAAGAACACCATCAATTTGAACGTCTGTAATAGCAGCACCTGGTAATGAAGAAAGTAAGATACGACGTAAAGAGTTACCTAAAGTTGTACCATAACCACGTTCAAGCGGTTCTATAACAAACTTGCCGTAGTTATTATCTTCTTCAATTTTATGAATTTTTGGTTTTTCAAATTCGATCATTCTTATCTTTACCCCTTTCAAAACGTAACGTGTAATCTGGCGAAAACATTATGAGTTTCTCTCAAAAATGAATACTGACCCACATTAAACACGACGGCGTTTTGGAGGACGGCATCCGTTATGAGGAACTGGTGTAACATCCTTGATAGATGTAACTTCCAAACCTGTTGTTTGAAGAGCACGAATTGCTGCTTCACGACCAGAACCTGGTCCTTTAACTGCTACTTCAACTGTCTTCATACCATGTTCCATAGCACCTTTAGCAGCTGCTTCAGAAGCCATTTGTGCTGCAAATGGTGTAGACTTACGAGAACCCTTGAAACCAAGAGAACCAGCTGAAGACCATGCTACTGCGTTACCATGAACATCAGTAATCATAACAAGTGTATTATTGAATGTTGAATGAATATGTGCAACACCGCTCTCTATATTCTTCTTTACACGGCGCTTGCGTGATTTCTTAACTGCCATGAAATAGCTAACCTCCTTTGTTAATTATTATTTCTTTTTACCTGCAATTGAAACTGCTGGGCCTTTACGTGTACGTGCGTTGTTCTTAGTATTTTGACCGCGAACTGGTAAATGACGACGATGACGTAGACCACGGTAAGAGCCAATTTCAGAAAGACGCTTGATGTTTAAGGAAACTTCACGACGAAGATCACCTTCAACTTTGTACTTATCTACAACTGCACGAATCTTATCTTCTTGATCAGCTGTTAAATCACGTACACGAACATCTTCTGAAACACCTGCTTCGCTCAAGATCTTTTGAGCTGTGGAATTACCGATACCATAAATGTAAGTTAATCCGATTACGACACGCTTGTTACGTGGTAAATCGACACCTGCAATACGAGCCATTACAATTACACCTCCTAATTAATTATTATCCTTGACGTTGTTTGTGCTTTGGATTACTGCAAATAACCATAACGCGACCTTTACGCTTAATTACTTTACAGTGTTCACACATTGGTTTAACTGATGGTCTTACTTTCATTAATTATACCTCCTAATATATTCTCGAAGTACAATCTATTTAAAGCGATAGGTAATGCGTCCCTTAGTTAAATCGTAAGGGGACATTTCAACTGTCACTTTATCTCCAGGCAAGATACGAATATAGTGCATTCTAATTTTACCGGAAACATGTGCTAGAATTTCATGTCCGTTTTCGAGCTCAACCTTGAACATCGCATTAGGCAACGTTTCTTTAATCGTGCCTTCAATTTCAATCACATCATCTTTCGCCATGCAAAAGTACCTCCTTAATTGGTTTTAAAACTTTACACGTAAAAATGTGAGAAGCTTTCTTTGGAGTCCCACCTTTTTCCGCAAGTTCATTTGCCTATTTAAAGGCAAACTGAGCCTATTGAAAAGATAAACCTGAATTATAATATCACATATACCTAACTAATTCAAGAAATAATTAAAAAAGAATGCAGAAATATTTGCATCCTTTTAAAATTTATTTCAAGTTATCTAAAATTGCCTTAATATCAGCAAATACTTTGTCAATATCTTGATTGCCATCAACTTCATGTAATAAACCATTTTCTTTATAGTAATCAAGTAATGGTGTATTCATCTTGATATTTACATCCAAACGATTCTTAACTGTTTCTGGCTTGTCATCATCACGTTGGTAAAATTCGTGTTCACCACAACGATCACATGTACCTCCTACTTTAGTTGGATTAAATACTTTATGATATGTAGCACCACAATTACGGCAAATATATCTACCTGTTAATCTTTCCATTAATGATTCAGGATCAACATGAATATTGATAACACCGTTTAATTCTTTTCCTAATTCTTTTCCCATTTCAGTTAATGCTTCTGCTTGAGCCATATTTCTTGGGAATCCATCTAATAAGAAACCTACATTAGTATCATCTTGTGTCAAACGTTCTTTTACAATTCCGTTTGTTACTTCATCTGGAACTAATTCACCTTTGTTGATATATTTCTTAGCTTCTAATCCCATTGGAGTTTCATTCTTCATAGCAGCGCGGAAAATATCACCAGTAGAAATATGTGGAATCTTATATTCATCAACGATTCTTTCAGCTTGTGTTCCTTTACCAGCTCCTGGTAACCCCATCAACATTAAATTCATTGCCATTATAATTACCTCCTAAATTGTACTTGTTAATTATAACTTATTTTTTTAATATACAAAAGGTCAGAAAGATATAAAATATCTCTCTGACCTTTTCAGTTCTTATTCACGTATAAAGCCTACGTATTCTTGTTTCATCATCATACCATTTAATTGATTAATTGTTTGAATTGTAACACCAACAACAATCAACAAACTAGTACCACCTAGTCCGATTGATTCATCCAATCCCCAAACTGCGGATGCAACTAAAGGAATTAATGAAATAAGACCTAGATACAATGAACCTACTGAACTGAGACGCATCAATAATCTTGATACATATCTTTCAGTTTCTTTTCCTGGCCATACACTAGGTATGTAACTTCCTTGTTTTTGCAAGTTTTCAGAAAGTTTTTCTGGGTTAACTTGAACAAATGCATAGAAGAAAGTAAATACTACAATTAAAACTGTGTAAAGAATCATACCTGGAGTAGATTGCATGTTAAAAATGCTTGTCATAATCTTATACCATGTATCTTCAGAATGGTTCTGTGTGAAAGCTAATAATATAGTTTGAGGTGCTGAAATAAATGAACTAGCAAAAATAACAGGAATAACCCCAGCAACATTAACTTTCAATGGTAAATAAGAATTTTCAGTTGCTCCAGCCAATCTTCTAGTATATTGAATAGGAATTTTATAGCTTGCTTGTTCAACATACGTAACAAATGTGACGATTATTAAAATAACAATCAATAAAATAACTACATATAATATTGGTTCCCATAAATCACTACCAGTAACACCTGAGAACTGATCTTTATAAATCTGTACGATTCCATCTGGAACACGAGATAAAATACCAGCCATAATAATCATAGAGATTCCGTTTCCCAGACCTCTATCAGTTATCATGTCACCCAACCATGTAGTAAACATAGTTCCACCAGTTAAAACAATTCCTACAACTACAAATGTTTTAACACTTGGATTAGTTACAAGGTTTAAGCTACTCAAAGCATTAAAACCAGCAGTGATTGCGATTGATTGTACAAACGCAAGCACAATAGTTAAATATCTAGTTACTTGATTTAACTTTCTACGCCCTACTTCACCTTGTTTACTCCATTCAACAAATCTAGGAACAATATCCATTTGTAATAACTGAACAACAATTTGCGCAGTAATATATGGAGAAACACCCATAGCAAATAGTGAGAAGTTAGTTAAACCACCACCACTAAAAATATTCAACATATTAATTAACCCTGAAGATGCAACGCTTTGCAGAGCTTTAGCGTTGATCCCAGGGACAGTGATATAAGTGCCTAAGCGAAATACAATCAAGACACCTAAGGTAAATAAGATTTTTTTTCGAATCTCTTTTACAGCTAAGGCGTTCTTCATTGTCTTAAGCATTATTAAATCACCTCAGCTTTACCGCCTTTAGATTCGATTGCTTCCTTAGCAGATGCAGAGAACTTGCTTGCCTTTACAGTCAATTGCTTGTTCAATGTACCATTGCCAAGTACTTTGATACCATCTTTTTCATCTTTAATGATACCAGATTCTACTAATAATGCAGGTGTTACTTCTGCACCATCTTCAAATTTATTTAAAGTTTCCAAGTTTACAATAGCATATTCTTTACGATTGATGTTCTTGAAACCACGTTTTGGCATACGACGGAACAATGGCATTCGTCCACCTTCAAAACCTAAACGTACCTTACCGCGAGCCTTTTGACCTTTTTGACCACGACCAGCAGTCTTACCATTACCAGATGAAGTACCACGACCAACACGATTACGTACTTGGCGTGAACCTTCAGCAGGTTTCAATTCATGTAATTTCATTAGGTTGGCACCTCCTTGTTAATTTATAAAATAGACTATTTAGCCAATTCAACGTCCACTAAATGATTGATTTTTCTAATTGCACCACGCATAGCTGCATTGTCAGGAACAACAACAGAGCTATTTACTCGACCAAGACCTAAGCCTTTTACGATATCGCATTGGTTTTGAGGACGTCCAATGACAGAACGAATTAAAGTAACTTTTAATTTATCCATGAATATGTCCTCCTTATTCTGCTAAATGTTGAACGGAAACGCCGCGTAATTTTGCGACACTTTCAGCGTCCTTCATATTTACTAAACCATCAAATGTAGCACGTACAACATTAACTGGTGTATTTGAACCTAATGATTTACTTGTAACATCAGCAATACCTGCAAGTTCTATAACGGCACGAACAGCACCACCTGCTGCAACTCCGGAACCGGCAATAGCTGGTTTCAACATAATACGACTACCACTGTATTGACCAATAACTTCGTGAGGAAGTGTCGTTCCAACAGTAGGAACTTCGATTAAGTTCTTACGAGCAGCGTCAACAGCCTTACGAATAGCTTCTGGTACTTCTTGAGCTTTACCAGTACCAAAACCTACGTGGCCGTTGTGGTCACCAACAACAACTAAAGCAGCGAAACGTAGACGACGTCCACCTTTTACAACTTTAGTGATACGGTTAATCGCAACAACGCGATCTTCTAAATCTAATTGAGCTGGATCAATAAAAGCCATAAACGTTATTTCCTCCTTTTCCTAAAAGTCCAAACCATTTTCGCGTGCAGCTTCAGCCAAAGCTTGTACACGACCATGATATAGGTATCCGCCACGGTCAAATACAACTTCTTTGATACCTTTTTCTACAGCACGTTTAGCAACAACAGCACCTACAGAACTAGCTTGTTCTGTCTTTGTGTTGCCACTTACTTCACTGTCTAAAGTAGAGGCACTAACTAGCGTCACACCCGCTACGTCATCAATAACTTGAGCGTAGATGTTTTTGTTTGAACGATAAACATTTAAGCGTGGGCACTCAGCAGTACCAGAGATTTTACCACGGACACGTGCATGACGTTTTTGACGTGTCTTATTCTTGTCTGGTTTTGAAATCACAATTTTCACCTCTTAGATTTATTTATTCAGCAAATTATGCTGCATTATTTACCTGTCTTACCTTCCTTACGACGTACATATTCGCCAACATAGCGAATACCTTTACCCTTGTAAGGTTCAGGTGCACGAGTTGCACGAATACGAGCTGCGCAATCGCCAACTTCTTCCTTATTGATACCTGATACAATAATTGAAGTTGCGGAAGGTGTTTCGAATGTAATACCTTCTTCTTCTTCAAATTCTACAGGATGAGAGTAACCAACATTCAATACTAATGTTTTACCCTTCATTTGTGCACGATAACCAACACCACGAAGTTCAAGTTCCTTCTTGAAACCTTCAGATACACCAACTACCATGTTATGGAAGTTTGAACGTGTTGTACCATGTAAAGCTTTTGTTTTGTTATCTTCTGCTGAACGTTCGAAAGAAACTTCATTTCCTTCTACTTTAATAGTAATTTTGTCAGAAAATTCACGTGTCAATTCACCTTTAGGTCCCTTGACAGTTACTACATTACCATCTTGTTTTACTTCAACGCCTTCTGGTAAGTTAACTACTTTATAACCAATACGACTCACGGATTAGGCACCTCCTTACGTTTTATTATTTATTACCAAATGTAAGCTATTACTTCGCCACCAATTTTCTTGGCACGAGCTTCTTTATCAGTGATAACACCTTCAGAAGTGGATAAGATAGCAATTCCTAAACCGTTTAAAACCTTAGGAACAGCATCTGCTTTTACATATGAACGTAAACCTGGTTTTGAAATACGACGGATACCAGAAATAACTCTTTCATTACCCTTACCATACTTCAAAAATACTCTAATGATGCCTTGTTTGTCATCATCGATATATTCAACATCACGTACAAATCCTTCATTCTTAAGGATTTCAGCAATGTCACGTTTGATTTTTGATGCAGGAACTTCTAATGATTCGTGTTTTGCTATGTTAGCATTACGAATACGTGTTAAGAAATCTGCAATAGGATCAGTCATGACCATTGTTCGTTTGCCTCCTTTGCTTATCTTTTATGGATTACCAGCTAGCTTTCTTCATGCCAGGGATTTGACCCTTATGAGCAAGATCACGCAGGCAAACACGGCATAACTTAAATTTACGGTATACAGAATGTGGACGGCCACAACGTTCACAACGTGTATATTCTTGTGTTGAGAACTTTGCAGGACGTTTATTCTTTGCAATTTGCGACTTTTTAGCCAATGTGAAACCCCCTTATTTAGCGAATGGCATTCCAAGTTGTGTTAATAATTCTCTTGATTCTTCGTCTGTATTAGCTGTTGTAACGATAACAATGTCCATACCGCGAACTTTGTTAACATCATCAAAATCAATTTCAGGGAAGATTAATTGTTCACGAATACCCAATGTGTAGTTACCACGACCATCAAAGGCACGCTTGCTTACACCATGGAAGTCACGAACACGAGGTAGTGATACGGATACTAATTTATCTAAGAATTCGTACATACGTTGACCACGTAATGTAACTTTAGCACCAATAGCCATACCTTCACGTAAACGGAAACCAGCGATAGATTTCTTAGCTTTTGTAATAACAGGTTTTTGACCTGCAATCAAAGTTAATTCATCAACAGCTTCATCTAAACGCTTTGCGTTACTTACAGCATCACCAACACCCATGTTGATAACAATCTTATCAACCTTTGGTGCTTGCATGATTGATGTGTAATTGAATTTTTCCATCAAAGATGGAACGATCTCATTATCATATTTTTCTTTTAAACGGTTAACCATGAAGAAAGTATCCTCCTTTCCTTACTATAGAATTTCACCTGATTTTTTAGAAACACGGACTTTCTTACCGTCAACTACTTTAAAGCCTACACGAGTAGCTTCATTGTTAGAAGGATCAATCAACATAACGTTAGAAACGTGGATTGGTGCTTCAACTTCAACAATCCCACCATTTGGATTTGCGTTAGTTGGTTTTTGGTGTTTCTTAACGATATTGATGCCTTTAACGATCACACGGTCTTGAGCAGGAAATACTTTTTCTACTGTACCTTCCTTGCCTTTATCCTTACCAGCGATCACTTTAACTTTATCATTTTTCTTAATGAACATTATTACTTCGCACCTCCTTGCTGACGATAATTGATTATAATACTTCAGGTGCTAAGGAAACGATCTTCATGAAGTTTCCGTCACGTAATTCACGAGCAACAGGCCCAAAAATACGTGTACCCTTAGGTGATTTATCTTCACCAATAATTACAGCAGCATTTTCGTCAAACTTGATGTATGAGCCATCTGGACGGTGTGTACCATACTTAGTACGAACAACAACAGCTTTTACAACATCACCTTTTTTGACAACGCCACCTGGTGTTGCTTGTTTAACAGTAGCAACAATGATGTCACCGATATTTGCAGTCTTCACACGGGAACCACCCAAAATCTTAATAACTAAAATTTCACGAGCACCGGAGTTATCAGCGACTTTTAAACGACTCTCTTGTTGGATCACAGTATGTGTCCTCCTTTCGTTATTAGATCAGAATACGAATCAGTGCAAATGTTATTTATTACAAAATAACTGCTTTTTCAACGATTTCTAATAAACGGAAACGTTTTGTAGCTGACAATGGGCGAGTTTCCATAATTTTGACGATATCGCCAACTTTTGCTTCGTTGTTTTCGTCATGTGCTTTAAATTTCTTGGAATACTTAACACGTTTGCCGTAAACTTTGTGATTCTTGTAAGTTTCAACAACAACTGTGATAGTTTTATCCATCTTGTCAGAAACGACACGTCCTTGATAGACTTTGCGTTGGTTACGACTTTCACTCATGCGCGATTAGCCTCCTTTTTCGTATTCTATTTATTTAATTCTTGTTGACGTAATGCAGTCTTGATACGTGCAATGTTCTTACGTACTTCTTTTAAGCGAGCAGTATTTTCTAATTGACCGGTAGCTAATTGGAAGCGTAAGTTAAATAATTCTTCTTTGAATTGCTTTTCTTTTTCTAGCATTTCAGCAGTGGTTAATTCATTAATTTCTTTAGCCTTCATTTGATTCGCCACCTACTTCCTCACGTTGTACAAACTTGGTTTTAACTGGGAGCTTGTGGGAAGCTAAACGTAAAGCTTCGCGAGCTACTTCTTCAGAAACTCCATCGATTTCAAATAAAACTTTACCACGCTTTACAGGTGCTACCCAACCTTCTGGAGCACCTTTCCCGGAACCCATACGAACACCAATAGCTTTAGCTGTATAAGACTTGTGAGGGAAAATCTTAATCCAAACTTTCCCACCACGTTTCATGTAACGAGTCATAGCAATACGAGCAGCTTCGATTTGACGGTTAGTGATCCAGTGAGAATCTAATGCCTTCAAACCATATTTACCAAAAGTAACTTCTTTACCACCCTTAGCTTCGCCACGCATCTTACCACGGAATTCACGACGATGCTTAACACGCTTTGGTACTAACATAGATTATTTCCCTCCTTTACTGTTTTCTTTCTTTGCTGGTAAAACTTCACCACGGTAAATCCATGTCTTAACACCTAATTTACCATATGTAGTGTGAGCTTCAACCCATGAATAATCGATATCTGCACGCAATGTGTGCAAAGGAACTGTTCCTTCAGAGAAACGTTCTACACGGGACATATCAGCACCGTTCAAACGACCTGCAACTTGAACTTTGATACCCTTAGCACCTGCACGCATTGTACGTTGAATAGCTTGCTTCATAGCACGGCGGAAAGCAACACGGTTTTCTAATTGTTCTGCAATGCTTTCACCAACTAATTTTGCATCTAAATCAGGTTTCTTGATTTCAACAATGTTAATGTGAACTCTCTTACCTGTCAAGTTATTTAATTCTTTACGAAGCTTTTCAACTTCAGATCCACCTTTACCAATAACCATACCTGGTTTAGCAGTATGGATTGAAATGTTAACGCGTTTTGCTGCACGTTCAATTTCTACGGTAGAAACAGAAGCGTCGGCTAATTTACTTTCGATATACTTACGGATGCGTAAATCTTCGTGTAAGTTAGAAGCAAAGTCTTTTTCTGCGTACCACTTTGCGTCCCAATCACGAATGATTCCGACACGTAAACCTGTTGGATTTACTTTTTGACCCACGCGTTATCCCTCCTTATTTAACTGATACCACAACAGTGATGTGGCTTGTACGTTTGTTGATTGGAGAAGCGGAACCTTTAGCACGAGGACGGAAGCGTTTCAAAGTTGGTCCTTCATTTACAAAAGCTTCGCTTACATACAAATCTTCAACATCTAAGTCAAAATTGTTTTCTGCATTAGCAACAGCAGACTTTAATACTTTTTCGATTAAGTAAGCACCTGATCTTGGAGTAAACTTCAAGATACCAAATGCTTCAGCAACACTCTTACCACGGATAAGATCGATCACTAGACGTGCTTTACGTGCAGGGATTCGAACTGTCTTGGCAGTTGCTTTTGCTGATGTAACTTGTTCAGCCATTTTTTATCCTCCCTTAACTATCTAACGCCAGTTTTCTTGTCGTCATTTCCATGACCATGGAATGTACGAGTTGGCACGAATTCACCTAATTTATGTCCAACCATATCTTCTTGGATATAAACTGGAACATGCTTACGACCATCATAAACTGCAATCGTATAACCAATAAAACTTGGGAAGATTGTTGAACGACGTGACCATGTTTTAATAACTGACTTCTTTTCTTGATCAGCTTGTGCTTCAACCTTTTTCATCAAATGTTCATCGACAAAAGGTCCTTTTTTCAAACTACGACTCAAAGTGTAATCCTCCTTCCGGATTATATAATCATTAGGCCGCTTTTAAATTATTTCTTGTTACGGCTACGTACGATAAACTTATTGGATCTTGCTTTCTTAGAACGAGTCTTAAGACCTGTAGTCTTCTTACCCCATGGTGACATAGGACTTGGACGACCAACAGGAGCTTTACCTTCACCACCACCATGAGGGTGATCGTTAGGGTTCATTACAGAACCACGAGATTGTGGACGCTTGCCTGCCCAACGAGCACGACCAGCTTTACCAACCTTGATTAATTCGTGTTGTTCATTACCAACAGCACCAATTGTTGCACGGCAAGTTACAAGAATCATACGAACTTCACCAGAAGTTAAACGAATGATAGCATACTTACCTTCTTTACCAAGTAATTGAGCTGATGTACCAGCAGAACGAACTAATTGTCCACCTTTACCTGGTTTTAATTCGATATTGTGAATAACTGTACCAACAGGAATGTTTGCAAGTGGTAATGTGTTACCTACCTTGATATCAACATCTTTACCTGATTCTACAACTTGGCCTACTTTCAAGCCCTTAGGTGCAAGGATGTATGATTTAACACCATCAGCATAAACAAGCAAAGCAATGTTAGCAGAACGGTTTGGATCATATTCGATTGCCTTAACAGTTGCAGGTACATTATCTTTAACACGTTTGAAATCGATCAAACGATACTTACGTTTGTGTCCACCACCACGGTGACGAACTGTGATACGGCCATAAGCGTTACGACCAGCTGTTTTGCTCTTAGAAACTAACAAAGATTTTTCAGGCTTTGTTTTTGTGATTTCAGCAAAATCAGAACCAGTCATATTACGACGACCGTTAGTGGTTGGTTTGAATTTTTTGATCCCCACAGTGTTTCCCTCCTATTACAAAGAATTATTCTTCAAATAATTTAATTTCTTTAGATTCAGCAGTTAAAGTAACGATAGCCTTACGACGCTTCTTTGTGTAGCCTTCGTAGCGACCCATACGCTTCTTTTTGCCTTTAACATTCATAACGTTAACTTTAGCAACTTTAACTTCAAAAATGTCTTCAACAGCATCTTTGATTTGACTCTTTGTTGCACGTGTGTCTACGTCAAATGTATAACGTTTATTGTCCAATTCAGCCATAGAAGCTTCTGTGATAACTGGACGTAAAATTACATCGCGTGATTCCATTATGCAAGAACCTCCTCTACTTGAGAAAGAGCTCCTTGAGTGATGACTAACTTATCATTGTTGATAACGTCTAATACGTTTAATCCCTTAGCAGGAATAACTGTAACATTCTTCAAGTTACGAGCTGCTAATGCTGCAGTTGTATTGTCATCTTCAAGAACTACTAACACTTTAGAATTTACATTTAAGTTACTTAATACTTCAGCAAATGCCTTTGTCTTTGGTGCATCAAAATTCAATGCATCAACTACTACCAAGCTTTCATCTGCAACTTTTTGAGAAAGAACAGATTTAATAGCTAAGCGACGAACTTTGCGTGGAAGTTTGTAGCTGTATGAACGAGGTGTTGGACCAAATACGGTACCACCACCAACCCATTGTGGTGAACGAATAGAACCTTGACGAGCACGACCTGTACCCTTTTGACGCCATGGCTTCTTACCACCACCACGAACTGCACTTCTATTCTTTACAGCATGTGTTCCTTGACGTAATGATGCACGTTGCATGATAACTGCATCAAAAACAACATTATTGTTTGGTTCAATACCAAAAATAGCTTCGTTTAATTGAACTTCACCATTTTGGTTACCATCTTGTTTGAATAATGCAACTGTTGGCATGTGTTATTTCCTCCCTTCCTCGATTTATTTTACTGTACTTTTGATTGTTACTAAGGATTTGTTTGCGCCTGGCACATTACCCTTGATCAAAAGTACGCCATTTTCTGTATCAGCTTTAACGATTTCCAAGTTTTGGATCGTAACTCTGTTGCCACCCATACGTCCTGGGAGTAATTTCCCCTTCATAACACGGTTGATAATAACACCCATAGAACCTGGACGACGATGGTAACGAGAACCGTGAGCCATAGGTCCACGATGTTGACCATTACGTTTGATAGATCCTTGGAAACCATGTCCTTTAGACGTACCTGTTACATCCACGAAGTCTCCAGCTTCGAAAATATCTGCTTTAACTTCGTCTCCAACTTTATATTCTCCAAGCTCAACATCGCGAATTTCACGAACGAAGCGCTTAGGAGTAGTATTTGCTTTTGCCGCATGACCTTTAGCAGGTTTGTTTGTTAAAACTTCGCGCAAGTCATCAAAGCCTAATTGGATAGCTTCGTAACCGTCGTTTTCCATTGTCTTAACTTGTAATACAACGTTAGAATCAACTTTAACAACTGTTACAGGAACTAATTCGCCATTTTCAGTGAAGACTTGAGTCATACCTACTTTTTTTCCTAAGATTCCTTTAGTGGTCATGAGTACACCTCCAATATTTTTATTTTCTATATATAATTAATAATTAAAGTTTGATTTCGATATCTACACCAGAAGGTAAGTCAAGTTTCATCAATGAATCAACTGTCTTTGGTGTTGGATTAACGATGTCAATCAAACGCTTGTGAGTACGCATTTCGAATTGTTCACGTGAATCCTTGTATTTGTGTGGTGAACGGATCACTGTGTAAAGTGTACGTTCTGTTGGCAATGGAATAGGACCAGAAATTGTAGCACCTGTTCTCTTTGCTGTTTCCACAATCTTATCTGCGGATTGATCTAAAATGCGATGTTCGTATGCCTTTAAGCGAATACGAATTTTTTGTTTTGCCATCTTGTTCCCTCCTTCGTCTATTTTAAAAATAAGACTAGCTCCGTGGAAATTACCGATCCACTCGTGGCAAAGCGGCCGGGTGTGTCGCAACCTTCCACATCAAAGCTGAAAAATAAACAACTAAACTATACTCGTCCCCTTGAACAAGTACTTTTCTATATTATTATAAAATAGAAGGCAAATCAAGTACTTTTTTCAATTTTTTCATTTTTTATTTTCATCTGACTTTCTTTACTCTAAAAACTACTATACTATAATATAGTAGAAATAATTTTTAGGAGGCTTATGTGTGATACCTGTTATTATTGCCGGTTTAGAAAATGACTATGAAAATTTCGAATATAAAATGGATGAACTTTCATCTTTAGCCTACGCTAATAATATGGAAGTTATCGTTTCTGTAAAGCAAAAATTAGAACATCCAATTGCTGCTACTTACTTTGGTAAAGGAAAGGCTGAGGAAATTCGTCATGTGGGAGAAATTAATGATATTGACACTTTAATTGTAAATGCAGAGCTAACCCCTACTCAGTTACGTAACCTCGAAGATATTACCGGGCTTCAAGTTATTGATAGAACGGCCTTGATTCTAGAAATATTTGCTTCTCGAGCTCAAACAAAAGAAGCTAAACTTCAAGTTCAAATCGCAAAATTGCAATATCAATTACCTAGATTAAGAACTTCTAGTATCAACCGTATGGACCAACAAACTGCTGGTAATACTGGCGGTGGTTATACCAACCGTGGTTCTGGGGAAACAAAATTAGAACTTAATAAGCGTGTTATTGAAAAAAGGATTAGCAATCTTTCCAAAGAACTCAAAGAAATAGAGAGCGTGCATGAAAATCAACGTCGTGCAAGAGAACGTTCTAGCATTAAAACTGTTGCTCTAGTTGGTTATACAAATGCCGGAAAGTCAACTACTATGAATGGTTTATTAAAACTACTGGAACAACCTACTAATAAGGAAGTTTTTGAAAAAGACATGCTTTTCGCTACTCTTGACACTTCTATTAGAAAAATTAAATTACCCGATAACAAGGAATTTTTCTTAAGTGATACTGTTGGTTTCGTTTCTGACTTGCCTCATCAATTGGTTAAAGCATTCCGTACTACCCTTTCCGAAGCTAATCAAGCTGACTTATTGATTCAAGTTATTGATGGTAGTGATGAACACGCAAAAGATATGATTGAAACAACTAAACAAACCTTGGATGAAATCGGAGTTAAGGATATTCCTATGATATATGCTTATAACAAATCCGATTTAACAAGTACACCTTACCCAAGTTCCGTTGGTAATCAATTTTACTATAGCGCTAAGGATAAAAAGTCTATTGAAATGTTAATTAACTTAATCAAAGAAAATCTATTTCAGGACTATGTTACTCATACTTACTTAATTCCATTTTCTGAGGGACGCTACTTAGAAATAATTAATAAGCAAGCAAATATTTTAAAAACTGACTATCTTGCTGAGGGTACTAAAATAACAGCTGAATCAACGCCTATCATGGCACAACAACTCAAGCAATTCATTATAGACTAAAAAGAAGTTGAAAAAAACAACATTTCAAGTTAAACTACAGAAACTATCAACAGCAAAAACGCCAGAAATCACGTTATGAAAACTTGATTTCTGACGTTTTTTAATTTTGAGACTTTTACCAACCTCTTTTATATTTTTGTAACAGCAATTAATTCTTCGTGATTTTTTATAGATTCTAGCATTTGTTTATCTTCAACAATTAACAATAGGAATAATAATTCTATTACTGACATAGCAGCAACTCGCGAAAAATAATATTCAGACTGCAATACTCTTTGGCGGAAAGTTGTTTTTATATGGTAGTCTGCTAACAATGCTAATGGCGACTCAGAATGATTTGTAATAGCTATAACCTTTATTCCTTTCTTCTTAGCTTCTTCTATTTGCTTTAGCAGTCTAGATGATTCTCCTGAATTAGAAATAGCCACGATACAATCCTGACTGCTCATATTTAAAGTCTGTGCCAAGGCATTTTCCCACATATTAGAGGAGATTGCCAAACGACCTATTTGATTAAATTTATATTCTGCATCTTGAGCCACAATATAAGTGTCTCCTTCAGCAGCAAATTGTACTATCCGAGATTTTTTTAAAATATTCATTATCTCTTTTAATTCTGTTTTTGAAATTCCTTCTATTGTATTCTTTATCTCTACTATTTTATTATCCAAGATACTTTTTATAGAATTACCTACATCATCTTTATCTAATTCTTTATAGTAGTTATCTTCATTCTGTGAGGCCTTAGCTAACTCCACTTTCAACTGATGAAACCCAGACAATGACAAATTTTTACAAAAACGAGATACAGAAGCATCGCTCACCTGCGCTAACTTGGATAATTCTGAAATTGTGAAATCCACTGTTTTTTGGGGATTTCTCAACACAACTTCTGATATTTTTTTATCAGTTTGCGACATGTGAGGCATTTTTTCATATATAGTATCGATAATATTTTTATTCATTTGCTCACCTCGTTATTACTTTACTACATTTTAACTTACTATTAAATTCTACTCTTGACAAAATTAATTTTCAATATTATTATTTTGTTAAAAATTAATTTCTACAATAAATTTATTTGGAGGAATCGTTATGGATAATGTTATCGATCTTGCTTTCAATTTACTCCACCCTGACACTACTATTAGCTTAGGTGGAGGAAGTAATGTTAAAAAACTCACTCATAAATTGAGTCAGCATCCTGAATTGAATATTAAAGTTTGTTCTCCTTCAGAATATACTAGACAAATTTGTCGTGATTTAAATTTAAATCTCATTGATATAACTGAAGCCTCTACTATCGAATTTGGTTTTGATGGTTGTGACGCTATTGATTTTGATTTAAATGTCTTAAAAAGCAACGGTGGTATCCATACATTGGAGAAAGAGTATGCCTATAAAGCAGAAAAATATATTATTATATCTCCACCAGAAAGATTAAAAGCTTCTCTTAATCCAAATGTTCAACTTTGTTTAGAAGTTGTTTCTCCTTCTGTTGACTCTGTTTTATCTGTAGCTAAACAACTAGGTTTAAAAGCCGAATTAAGATTGGGCAGTGCTGTTGCTAGTTACGCCCGTACACCTCTAGGCAATTATCTTATTGATTGCTACTGTGGAAGCTGGCAAGACATTAAAAAAATAAATAGCAGACTAAGTTCACTTAACGGAGTTGTATCAACTTCATATTTTGAAAACATTGTCCATTCTGTTTTAACACTTGATAAAAACAATAATCCTATTGAAATAAAGAAAGGTGATTTACATGCATAAATATAATTGGGGTATTATCGGAACTGGTTGGATCGCACATGAAATGGCTGACGCTTTGAATGAAGTTAATGGCGAAATTCACGCTGTATCTAATCCTAATGAAGAATCTCTATGTAAATTTGCTAAAGAAAAAAGCGTTAAGTACACTTTTATAAATCCTGATGAAATGATCACAGATCCAGATGTAGATATTATTTATATCGCTACCCCACATATATCTCATTATGACTATATAAAGAAAGCTTTGAATGCAGGAAAACATGTTTTTGCTGAGAAAGCTATTACTACTAGCGCTAAACAATTAGATGAGGTTATTGCCTTAGCTAAGTCTAAAAACTTAATTTTAACTGAAGGATTTACTCTTTATCACATGCCTATCTACGAAAAAGTAAGAGACCTAATATCTAGCGGTAAATTAGGCGATATCAAACTCGTTCAAGTAAACTTCGGTAGCCTTAAAGACTATGATCCAAATAATCGTTTCTTCGCAAAAGAGTTAGCTGGTGGTGCTTTACTTGATATTGGGGGATATGCTACTGCCTTTGCTCGTATGTTCTTAAATGAACAACCTGAAGTAACTCTAACAACGGTTAAATTCTTCGAAACTGGAGTAGATGAACAATCTGGTATCATTTTAAAGAATTCTCAAGAACAATTAGCTGTCATGGCTCTTTCAATGCGCGCTAAACAACCTAAACGTGGTGTTATATCTGGCACAAGAGGATATGTAGAAATAAATAATTATCCACGTGCAACAGAAGCCAAAGTAACATACACTCTAGATGCTCACACTGAAAATCACGAAACAATAACTGCAGGCGATTCTGCTAAAGCTTTAAATTACGAAGTTATGGATATGCAACGTTATATATCACAAGGTCATGATGACGGTCAGCTATCACTTTCACAAGATGTAGCTCATATTTTAAATCGTGTTCGTGATAATTGGGGTATGAATTATACTAAATAAAACAAAATCGGATAATGAATCAAATTACCTTGATCCATTATCCGATTTATTTATTAGGAGTATTCTAAAATTTTTTGATCTTGTTCCTCAAAACCTACGCTCTTTAACAGGACTAATTCTGAAGTATCTGTGTCACTAGTAGATATTATAATTTTAGGAACTGCTTTATAATAACTTTTTAAGTGTTCAATCAAGAATTTTCCCACTTTTGATTTATCAAAATTAGGTGATATTAAAAGGTCTTTTACATAAACAGTAGTTGCATTATCGCTAATTGCGTTAACTAACCCTGCCAAGCGTCCCTGATCATAAGCAGCTATCACATAAGACTTCTTTAAACTCTTTCTAAAGCAATCATAATTTTCTAGCTCGTCTTTTCTTCCTAGCGCAGCATACAAATTCAGTAACTCACCTTTATTAAATTTAGGGTTTACTTTTAAATCCACAATATCTGTCTCTTATACACATCTCCGAGCCCACGAGACTGCAGCTAATCTC
>ENA-OYWT01000144-OYWT01000144.1-human-gut-metagenome-genome-assembly--contig:-NODE-144-length-33483-cov-5.764479_pt1 | contig 33483 bp, 50 predicted proteins | sample MGYA00244171_ERZ653399 | MGnify/ENA primary metagenome ERZ653399 (study PRJEB26926, sample SAMN06164987) | human gut metagenome | biome: ENVO:00009003; feature: ENVO:2100002; material: ENVO:00002003... | reverse complement strand
AGATTAGCTGCAGTCTCGTGGGCTCGGAGATGTGTATAAGAGACAGTCTTAGGAGGTTCAATGTGACGAAATCACACCAATATTGATATTAAAGCAAAACCATTGATAAATCAATAATTTTAGATGTTGACTAGTTGCCATCAAATGCCACTAAATGTCAATTATTGCCACTAGTTTGTCCCTTTTCTGTCCCTTTTTAAAGACCTAATTGCTTTCTTCTTTCTGCTACATACTCTTCAATATTAGCTAAATCTTCTTCAGTCGCTAAATTCAATATGAAGCTTTTAGCAGTTGAACGTTTATTGATGTATAATTTTCTAGCTTTATTTTTTTCATCCCATTTTTTATTAGCTTTAGCTCTTGCTTCTGTAATTTTAGCCATTTAAAATACCACCTTCCAGAGAACCAGTAAAGTTATTATTGTACCTAAAACAATTAAAAACCTTCTTGGATAAAATTCAAATTTCATCTCTTTATTGTTATATTTCTTCTGAATTTTTAGATTTTTCATTTGTAAAATTCCTTTTTGCTTAGTAAAATGAAGATATAGAAAAGGAAGGGAGTTCCGTTCCCTCCCTCTTCAATTATTAGCTCCATTCAATGGAGATTTCGTAAACCAAGAACCAAAGATTGATTTTGAAGTGCATCTTTATTCTTGTTTTTTTCTTATGCCTTTTTTTCTTCATCTTAAATTCTCCTTTCTATCCTGTATCGTTTTCCTCCTTTCAATTATTATAATACACGCTTTAGCGTACATTGTCAATAAAAATCATAAAAAATAATACAAAAAAATAGCCACTCCAGAGAAATCTCCAGAGTGGCTATTAGTGTAGGATTTAGAACGCACCTAGCCAGTCCTACTAAACTAGATTACGTTAGCTAAGCTCACGTAGAGTTCCTTAGCTTGGTCAAATCCATTATATCAAATTATTTAAATGTTCCCCATGCTTCTGTACCAACTCGACCAACTAAGTATCCATCATGCCCGTTCTCGCGTGGTTGTTGTAACCATACACGTCCAGCATTATCTCTAGCCCAAGCATTATATTTAACTTCTGAGCCTGCTGGTAAAGTAGCAATTAGTGTGCTTTGTGTATTAGCACCCCATCTAAGGTTGATTGCTCCGCCAGTAATAAAAGTACCATGTTCTTCATGCCAAGTCATTCCTTGTACATCGGTCCATGTCTTAGGCTGTGTGGAAGTATTAACTGGTTGTGATACTGGTTTGTTTACATTAGCATCAATTTTTAAAGACTTAACTGCAATATTACTGTCCACACTCAGGCCTTTCCAATTGTCAGTAAATTGCCAGATCGCTACTCCGTCCATTGATGGGAAGTAGCCAAAATTCGCGTCATTCGCTATTTTACCATTATATGCTGCTACCCATAAACAATCAGGATACTTGGCTAGAATTCTAGAAGTATTAATTTTATTTTTCATAAGATAAGCGCCTGAATATAGTAAAGGCTTATATCCAGCACTCACAATAGTATCCAAGAAAGTTAGAATTGCCGTCGTATTAGCTTCACGATCTCCTCCAGTTTCGTTTCCACTGCCTTGCTCATAGTCACAAGCTAAAAAAGATCCTACAACTACACCTGCTAGCTTAGCAGAACTAATAGCATAGTTTCCTTCTTGAACAGCTCTGTTGCTATCAGCACCAAAGTGAGCATAGTGGTAACCCATTGGTACCACATTATTTTGCTTAGTACTATCTACTTGCGCTTTAGCTTTAGGGTTACGATAGTCTAAGCCTTCAGATACTTTTACAAGAACAAAATTAGCCCCAGCGTTTGTATATTCAGTCACATTTGCATTATTAAAACTAGATACATCAACACCATAAGCTCGATTTTCAATTGTTTGCGTCATTTATTAAGCCTCTTTCTTTGAATCAGCTACAAGCTTTTCATACTCATGTTGAACAATGTTTCTTACAGTTGCTCTATCAATTGGAAGATTCGGATAGAGTTTTTGCAATTGGTAAAAGACCTCATCTGTTGCATCATAAAGTTTCTTCGATCCCTCTTTATCGTCAAGGGATGCTTGATAAGTAGTTGCCTTTAAAGCTAACTCGCCTGCTGTTTCTAAAACTGTCGCAAGCTTAGGGTGAGTGAGCTTTAATTTTTCCAATTTCTGCTTATTCATGCTGTAAGCAGTAGCCATTCCAGCTACTAATAAAACTACAATTGCCCAAATTAAATTAATATCTAATCTCATTTTCGTAATTCCTCTCTCAATTTTTCATTCTCTTCTTGTAGATGCTTAACCTGTTTCTTGTAATCGTCACGTTCGCTTTTTAATTCTTCGACAATATCTTGGAAAGTATCTCGCTTGTTTTTATGATATGCGTTATATGCAGTTATTAGCACTCCTAAGAATGTTCCAAGAGCACCGATAATTAGGTCTACATGCAAGCGAAGCACCTCCTAGCGATCATGAGCTACATGCAAAATCAAAAGAAAAAGGACTACATCGCCAATGACGGTGTGTCCCATTCTGAATTCAGATGTAAAGATAATGTGTCCTAATTGCAAGAATGCCAAGCCTAATACAATACCTCCACATACTACTAAAAGCGTACGAATTAATAAGGTATCGTCAGGTCTAAATGCAGTAGCAAAAAATAGCACCATGCCAACTAGCAAAATAAAAATATCTATTCGCCAGTCATTGAGCGCGCTTTGCAAATTAGGCGGCCAAAAGAAATAATGACGATCGTACCAAAGTGAGCCGCCAATAGCGATCATGGCTATTGCAATAATTACCTGAAGGTTATTAAGCTTGAGGTTGACTAGGTACCGTTTCAGCTTGGTCATAGTCCTCACCTGTGATTTCTTTATATCCTTCTTTGCTAAGAATACCTTGTTGAACATAGCTTCGAAAAGTTAAGTTGGCTTCTTTCTTTTCGCCAAACCAGCCCCAATTATATTGGTTCTTCCATGATTCAATTAGTTCTCTTTGAACTTCTGCGATCATTGCTTGTAAATCCATTTAAAATTCCCCCCTATTTTGATACTTCAGTATTGCTGGATTGAGATTTTTTACTCAATGCAACCATCATTGCACTTAAATTAGCCACCAGTCTGTTAGTTTGTTGAACGGTGGCTCGAAGTTGATCCATAACCTTATCGCTGGCTTCCGCACTTTGCAGAGTGTCCTTGTGGGCTTCTTGCAAGCTAGTAATACTTCCTTCAAGGGTCTTCAAGCTTTCGGTAACTGCTGTCAAACGTTGTCCGTAAGATTCTTCGCTAACGTCGTACCATTCACCTTTCATCCAATCATATTTTGGAGATTTCAAGTTTGGATCAGGTGGAGTTACTACTAAAGGATATTGATTAGCTGTAATTACATCAACTGATGAAATTACCCTAAAAGGCACATCATCGTTTGACCAATAATAAGTCTTCATAGTTGTAGCTGTACCAGCTGCTTTTGCTTGTTCTGCATTTTGATTAGTTTCTTCTGTCATAGTTAAATTCCTCCATAAAAAAATCCCTAACCATTTGGTTAAGGATTAAAAATATTAAATCGGTGTGTTAGTGTACTTATGCCATTGACCGGACCCATTATAAAGCTTACGGCCATAAAGGTTGTCTCCCTCGTACACAGTTTGATATTGAGTTTGATCATCAAGATTAGTAATTTTCAAGAAAACACTATGACGATTATCACTCTTATATGGTCCGTTTTGGACTAAACAGTTAACAACCTTTAAAATTCCTGTTTCTTTATAAGCATTGAAGTCTACGGTTTGATTACTGATAGTTCCTGATGGGCTCTCATAGTCAACGCGGTGTTGGAACATAGTTTGTTGCATGGTAAAGCCTTGCAATCTATCAGATAGATCCGTAACTCTATTCATCATAGCGAATTGATTCCATTGCGGATATGAATTAGTAGTTTTAGAAACAGTTCTTACAAAACGTTCAGGTCCCTGGTCAACAGTCTGATAAATGGTGTTGTCATCATATTTAATCACAGTTAAATAATACCATCGTCTTGTAGTATCAGGCCATGGTCCATTGATAGTGGCACAATTACCGATCTTATAAATTCCTGTATCCAGATAAGGATCACTATTTAAATTGATAGCTGTATTCAATGCTTGATCTGTTGGATAGCGATAATCGGTATGGTTTCGAACATCTCGATAAGCTCTGGCAAAAGTAGCTAATGTTGCTTGATCTACTAGCCCAGGCTTTCCAGCCTGTTCTACTGTCGTAGGACCTGGCTGATCGGTTTCAATATTATAGTCTCTAATAACATTCACATTTAGATCGCTTTTTTGTGCTACATCAGGCTTACTTCTAATATTATTCCAACCTACTGATCCCGTATAGTATCCATCCATATTAATTGCAGCTACTTCGTCACCATCAGTACGTCTAAAAGAAATGTGGTTAGAATCATCATCACCTAATTGAATAGCTAAATTCAAATTGTCACCGCCGTTGTTATCGCCAAAAATCTTGATGCTATCAGAAGTGGCATTCCATTGAATTCCACCAATATTGCCTTCATTGGCATTATTGGGACTTTGCGCATCCCAATTAATCCAGCTTCCCTTCTGCATACTACCGCCAGATACAGGCAATACTTCATCGCTATTCGGTATTTGTTTCCACGGCTTCCATGTACTCTCCACGTATTGACGATGCCAGATTCGTGCGTCATTTGTATCTTCATAATAGGTCTGTTCAATACGTGAATCATGAGCATTATCGACTTTTAAGATACCCCCATTTGCAACAGGATAATTACGGCCATGATCGGGCTGTGTAATAAAGTATATTCCTGTACTTGTTAAAGTATTGAAATCAGGAGAATCTACCATATCATGACGACCATCTAGCCTATCAAAGTCAAGATAGCTTGGGCACCAATCAGTAGCGATTGAGCCTGATTCAAGCTTTAAATTAGCAAAATAAATAGAACCTCCCGGAATAGCGGCATCATCATTCTGCTGTATCCGCAATGTAGTATGATAGTAGCTTTCTGGAATGCTAAAAGTTATCTGATGTCTTCCCCATTTATTGTTTACAGCGTCAGATGTAGCAAGCGGAGCTCCACCATGATTATTAGTCCAATCACTATATAATCCAAAATGGAATATTGGGGAATCATCTATACCATTTGTTCGAGCTAGAAAACTTAATGTGTATGTCCCTGCCGGTAAATACACGCCACCCGGAATAACAAGTGGAGCATTTTTAGCTTTATCGCCCCATACATAAGCTATTTTTGTTTTAACTAAATTTATATTTGTGTCAGAGGACCACTGACTTTTAGGATCTATAGATATTCCATTGTGCGCATCACTGTCGCCATAATGTCCTGTACTAAAATCCTTCAAAGTAGCTGTATTAGGAAGCAAGTTTACACCACCACTGTTGTCTGTTCTTCTGGAAAAAGTAGTCCAATCAATCTGACCAAGACTTGTTCTTAATTGGTCAACCTTCTTTTGAACAGCGTCAGTTTTAGCATTCATATCTGGCAATTTGTTATTCATCAAGTCAGTCACTTCATTGATAATATTGCCAAATTTAGTTGTTAAATCCTGAACGGTGCTATTTAAACTGTTAGTCTTAACTTGCCACTCTTTAACAATTCGGCTAAATGTGTCATCCCAAGAATGCTGTTTTGCATTCCAGTCTGCTTGGTCTTTATCTAGCACTTGCTTAGCATTGTCTTTAATTGCTTGAATGGTATCTTTAGCTTGCTTGTCAATGCTAGATTTATCAGTATTCCATTGACCCCAGATCTGATTTTTATTATTAGTCCAGTCCTGGTTAATAGCATTCTTTTGATTTGTGTAGTCTTGCTGACGAGCATTTTGTGCAGCATTAAATTGATTTTGAAAATCAGCACTTAAAGAATTGTATTGATTACGGAAGTTCTGCAACTCTTGATCAAGTTGCTGTTCCGCTTTTTGCAATTCAGCCTGAAGTTCACCATCAGCTTGTTTAAGCAAGGTTTCCATCTGTTGCTTTAATTTTTCCAGATCTGAAATATACGTTGTGTTGTAAACCGTACACTTTAAGCTGTCTCTAACTTCAATATAGAAGTCAGTAGTTGAATCAATCTTCGACCCATTAGATTTATCAATAATGTCAAACCAAGCCGTACCTCTTGCAGAATGAACTTGATCGTGTAACTGATAAGTAATATGCCCTATTCTTTCATCCACGATTTCGACGTTATCATCTGAAACAAACTTATTGCCATCTTTATTTTCATTAAAGACGAGAGATTTATTTGTTAAATCGTATGGCGTTCCATCAGGATTGAGAATAAACGATTCTAGTATTTCACCTTTATCACTATCTCTTACCTCCACTCGACTTAGATTGGTCGTTTGTTTGTTCGTGCTTAGTGTCACTGCTTGGAGCATTCTTTTCGCCTCCTTTCAATTGATCTCTCATTCTAATCTCGTTTTGTAATTGTTCGATTACAACGTCTTTCCTAAAATTTAAAAGCTCTAAACGTGCAATTTCGTTTAGAGCTTTTGCTAAAACAGCATCATTATTCAATTATTTCACCTCAATCTAATGAATTCGGCCGCCACGCTGTTGACGTATCCAAGCAATGTCAGAAGCATATAAGTATTGATTTCCAATCCTGAGCACTCCCCAATTTTGATCCCAATCAAGAGCAACTTTTTCTTTGCCAGGTGCTGTGCAAGAAAAGCCATGGTCGCCCGACATAACTGCAACTTTTCCATCGCCACCAATTGAACGTATGTAAGAATCACCATCAACAGTAATACCTTCAAGTTTAACTCCTGTGATCGTACCACCAGTAATTCTTTCAGCAATTAGCCGGCCTTGACTGTCTATGGCACTTCTAGCAACCCCATCGCGTCCAACGTATTCTAAGCCTTCAGCATTAAAACGGAGATATCCGCCACCATTACTTAAAGCTCTTAATTCAGTTGGCTTTTGCCAGTTAGGATAAGCGGTAATTTCTCCCCCGCCACCACTGGCAATCCAGTTGTGTACGTCTTGTACAGTCGTATTTATGGAAGTAATCATACTTTGTAATCGGTCATAGCTATCTCTCCAAGCTTGATCGTCAATACCAAGCTGCCTAGTTAATTTAAGCAATCCAGCCTTTTGATCTTGATCATTTTCTTCCATAACTTGCTTTAATTCCCCAAACAAGTGAGTTGCGCGTTTAGTAGCCATAGTTGTATTTTTTGCAACCATATTAGTTACAAAATTATTTAAAGCATGGTCATAACTAATAGGCAACTGACCTATTGTAATGCTGGTAGCAATTTCTCTAACAGGATCCCAAGTTATGGAAGTGCATTGAGCTTTTTCAAAAATTCCTACCTCATCGAATAACACACTCACATAATCATATAAGTCAACTTGAGTTAATTTTTGATACTCGCCTTGCATTTGCTCATATGAAACAGTAAGCGAAATATTTGGGTAACCGATCCTGTATTCTTTCATATAAGCTTTAGCAACTGCTAGCAACTTGTTCTTATCATTACCAATTCCATAAGAAGATAAATCTACTGCTTGCACTCTCAAAGGTGCGTTAGTTATCCGTGCATATTCAGAAACTAGCACTGTTTCGTCTAATTCTAAAGTTTGTTCTGATACCTCAGGCTCAGCATCCGAATCATCTTCACCTGGTGCTACATCTGTGGCATGAGCGAAACTGAAGAAATCTGAATTAATCCATTGATTAGTTCCAACTTCATAAAAGGTTTTACCTTGACTAGTTGACTGCGCTGTAATTCTTAGTAAACTACCTAAGCTATAGTATTTTCCGGTTGGACTTATACCACTTGGATCACTATATACAGGAACTTGTGCAGTTTGCTGAATATTAGCTTTTTCTGCATCATCTTCTTTATATTCAACTGTTCCAGGTTCTTTAAAGCTAACATTATCGCCAGATTTAACCCAAAGCTGATGGCCATTCTGCTGACCAATGTGATACCACTTAGTGCCTTCAGAGTCAGTTGAAATATCATAAATCGGATATTGACCTTTATTATTCCAGCTAATTACGTTTCCTGTCCCACCAGGACCCGACATCACTGTTACATTACCATTAATGCTTAAACGGCCATAGGCTTTTTGCGTTGCATAGTCCCCAGTCTTTGATAAGACAAAATATTGAGATGAAATCCATTGCGTATCTCGATTGCCTAAATTGTACCAAACAGTTCCATCGATATCTTTAGCCTTCCAATAAATCTTATAGCTAGAGCCATTATTCAAGTATTGTCCGCTCTTATGACCTCCAAAAGGTGAAGTATAAAGTGGCACTTGACCAGGGCCTGCGTATGAAACCGTACCAACACCGTCATTCTTAACAATTATGCCTTGAATATCATCACCCACTTCAAGAGTTCCCTGAGCAGTGATCTTATTAACTACATAGTTACCTGACTTGTCAAATGTAATCAAACTGGCTTCAACCCAACCACCTGTATCAGTCTTATACCAGATATCATTATTGAGCGTTTGCTTATCAGTCTTCGCAACAAACTTTAAGTATTCGCCATTCCTGATACTGTTTACAGGGGTGTGTCCTTTATATGGGGTACTAAAAAGGTTAATTGTACCGTTAGCCAAATATTGAACTGTGGCTTTTCCATCAAATGGTTCTCCGTCTGGCTGTGGTTGTTCTTCGGGAGAATAGGTTACATACGGCATAATCGCATTATATGTTCCACTAGTGGTCTCATCCCTAGTAATGGACTGCATATTTCGCCCGTATTTAATCACTACCCCATTATCTTGACCAGCATGTTTCAGCATAGTTAGGTAATAATTATTGAATCTAAATTCTCCATTGTATAAAGCTTCCATTGTGTTAGTGGTTTGATCCCCAGCTTGGTCAGCTCCAAAAATAGCAGCATTAGCATTACCTAACTCTTTAAAGTTCCAGCCTAAGTTTGCAACGGTAGGAATATCACTAGCAAAACCTAACCCTGAAACAGGCCATGCCAAAGCATCGCTAATTAAATCAAATGCTCTATTCGGCCCAGCATGTGCTTCACTGATATCCTTTTTGAGAGGAATATTCGATAAATCAGACCAGACATGATTAGCAGTAATTGAAATTGAAGTCATACTCTTAGATACGTCTACAATTCTAAATTGTTGATTTCTTTCATCATCCTCTAGTCCCATATCAGCCACAATTACCATGCCCTCAGTTATGTCTTTGCTTAAAGATGCATTAATCGGATAAGTCATTGCTAAAGTAGGTATCTGATTCCTAATTTTAGTAATTGAAATAGTAAGTAAATCCTTAAGTGATCCTAGACCTTCAGTATTAAAGTCAGAAATATATGTTTCATAAAGTCGAGGAATCATACAATTGCTCGCCCCCATCTTGGTTGGTATTCAAACTTAGAATAGTTACCTTTTAATGTAATACTATTTTTACCTGGTATTAATTCCGGATATTCATGATTAGGCAAAATTGCCCTGCTTGTCCGTCTTTCTGTCAGTGACTTATAAACCAAACATTTTTCACTATCTATAAACAGTTCGTCATCAGTATCTTTAAACTGATAATCTAAACCATTAACAGTCATCGTAAAATCGCCATTGCCAACAATATGAAATAAAGGCAAGGAATTATATTGCGTTGGATTATAGATAGGTAAGGTGGAGACTGGCTGGTATTTAATTGATTCATCATCAATTAGAAACGGCTTGCAGGCTAAGCTCATTGTTACGTTAGCAATATTGCTACTTTGTGGTGTTACAGTAGGACTTTCGCTTACATAAGCTTCCCAATGCCAACCTCTAAAATGATCAAAATAAAAAGGCTCATACTTAACAAATTTATCTTTACATGTTAACCAATCACCAAAATCCATCCCCCACGTAAACCAATCTTTATAGAAAATTGGACGCTCGACAATAAAAGTTATTTGTTGCGTGATATCTGTATAGTTCAAATTATCATTAATGTAAGAACCATTTACACCCACAACTTGAGTGAGAGAAACGTTTCTTTTGGTTGTGGCCTGCACTAATGGAAAAACTACACGCGCTCCAAAATAAGTGGAGCTTTTATTGTGATAAATTAATCTACCGTATGACACTTATACCCTTCTTTCTATTAATTGAATTCAAACGCATTCTTGCATTTACAACCTCAGTAATTGAATTCCCCAGAGACTGTTTATCTACATTAATACTAGTTTCAACCGTTGCTGGTGCAGTAAGAATAGCAGTAAGCAGATCAATTACTTTATCTAATTTTTCGCCTAAACCACCAGCATTAGCAGAGGTTGGTTGAATATTATCTCTAGCGGCAACAATCGCAGCAGTCTTGCCAAGCAATTCATAAGAACGACTAGATTTAACCGCTGATAGTGGAATAGCCATTTCTAAGCCAGCTTCGCCAAAAATAGAAGGCTGGTTAGCAAGACCGCCATTTGCATAACGTTTGTGTCCTGTGGGTCCCCAACCTGCTCCAAAGTGAATATCATTACGCCAGTTAGAATCATTAAATAAAGCAAGCAATTGATCCCAGCCATGGTAAATATTGCCATGTCCTTTAACTTTATATGCATTAAAAGTACTAGTTTTGTACTGCAATAATCCTCGTGCTGGACCAGAACCGTCACCATCTGGATCAGCTCCTGGCTGTACAGCGCTAGGATTGCCTCTAGATTCACCAGCAATCATAGAGATAATTTTTCTGATTTCTGTTGGAGTAACTGAGGTATGCATTGTTTCAGCAGCCTTTTTAATGTCTTCGCCCCAACGATCAGCTCCTGTACCAGCAGGATCCTTTGCATCAGCTGCAATACCAAATAAATCTCCAATTTTACTAATGAACTTAAAAAAGCCACCCATTCCAGGTAGCCCTTTAATAAATTTTTCCAAATTAGAGTTTGCTTTGACGTTGCTTTCTCCGCCCTCGTTCTTTAATCCTGGAACACGACGATAGCTTACTTCTCCCTCGTGAAAGTCTGAGACATTGGCCATTCCTATTCCAGAACTTGGATTCATAGCCGACCATATTTTACCGTTGCCTGCATAAACACCAACGTGGTTTCGACCACCAGGTCCAAAGAATACTAAGTCGCCAATTTGTGGATCTTTAACCCCACGTGAAGCAGAATATTGATCGCCTGAATAGTGAGGAAAGCTTTTACCAAATGCTTTCTCTAAGGCATACTTAACCAATCCAGAACAATCAAATGAATCTGGGCCTTCGGCACCCCATACATAAGGTTTGTCTTTACCATATTTTTCAACAGCACCTAGCAATCCTCCTTCTGCTTCTCCATCAAGAGAACTGGATACCATATTCCAAAGAGTTTTCCAAAAGGCACTTACTTGTTTCTTACCTTTATCAAATCCTTTGGTAATCATCGTATGAAATGCGCCACGAGATAAGTCTTTAACACCAGTCCATTTAAAAATACCATCCAAGTATTTTTGTGGACCAGAGACAATCTTTTTAGCTAAGTCAAAGAACTTCTTCATACCGTCCATAGTGTTCTTAGCCCATGAACCGATACCACCAAAGAAATTACCTACATTCTTGCCAATATTACTGAAGAATCCACCAATACCGCCGTTTGCAAAATGAGCAACTCCCATTGCACTCATTAAATTCTTGGTATCTGAGGCATTAAGAATTTCATCCCCTGGTAAAAGCATTGTGGTAGTATTTCGACCTTGGAAAATACCAAATTCTCCAGTTGTAGGACGGTAAAGAGCTTCCTTATTGCCAGTTTCTGGTGAATCATTGCCATCATTAACCATTGCTAATGTTGGTTCAGTAATCGCACGTCTTTGAGAGCCAAAGTATCCAGTACCAGTTGCAAAATGAGATAACTTTTTAACAGTAGAGTGACCACCACCAAAGAAATAAATGACATCATTAACAGCACCAATACCACCATTAACAATATCGATCAAACCATTCATGGCATTTTTGCCTAACTTATGCATAGCTTTCCACATGTTTGAAAAGATATTCTGGATTCCTTTACCTAAATTAGACCATCCGCTTCGCCATTTCTTATTGAAGCCATCAAACCAAGAATGCATATCACGTCCCCAGTTCGAAGCATTTGACTTCATATCTGACCATTTCTTAGCTGTATCACGCTTAATTGCATTCCACTTATCAGAAAAGCTAGTAGCAATTTTATGCAATTGATTCCTAGTAGTTTGTTTTAATGCTTCAAGCATATTGCCATTGCTCTTCTTCAAGTTCTTTTGGAAGTCATTAGAAATATCAGTTACATAGCTATGATGTTTAAACCATTCTTTGCCTGATTCTTTAGCGTATCCTTTGGTTTCTTCAAGTAATTTCTTAGTACCATCAGCACTGCTTTTCTTTGCTTTATTCCAGAAAGTACCTACTGACTTATTTAAGGCTTTCCAATGGGAATCCCAGCTCTTCTTAGCATTCTTTGTATAACCTTTAAATGATTTTTCAAGATACTTAATACCATTGGTATAGTTTTTATGTATCTTTTTAGCCCAATCGCCTACAGTTTTTTGACTATCTTTCCAGTGCTTATTCCAAGATTTACTAAAATCTTTAGTCCACTTTTTAGTTTTTTTATTGATATCTTTGTAAGCCGTTTGGAATAATTGTCCCTTTTGAAAGGCTTTAACATACTTATTTTTAGGAATTGATTTGAAGAAATTACCTAAGTCTGAATTAAACTTCTTAAAAAAGTTGTGCCCATTTTTCAGGAAAGTCTGATAGCCTTTTTGAACATTTGGCCCAAGTTTCTTAACAAAATTTTGAGAATTTTTTATTCCTTTATCTAAAGATCTCTTGGTATCTTTGGTCCATTTATCAAATCCTTGGCCAACTTTTTTCCAATAATTATTCCAAGCTCTTTCTTGTTCCTTACGTTGTCTCTCCTGAATCTTGGCTTGTTTTTCTTGCTCTTTTTGTGCCTTTTGGTTGGATTTTTGGATACCTTTCCACCAACTATCAATGCCCTTGTTCATCTTGCCAAAAGCATCCTTTGTGGACCAGCCCAGATTTTCTAGTGACCAGAAATTCTTAGGAGGTTTCTTAGACTTCCAACCGTTCAAGAACTCTTTAGTTGCTTTACCGCCCCAATCGCCGGCTATCTTACCAATCTGAGAACCGATCGCTGCACCAGCAGGACCACCAAAGAAAAGACCAATACCGCCACCAATTGCAGATCCAATCCCTTTTCCTGCATCTTGGTATTGTTTCATTGATCCTTTCTTATCTTTGAATGCTGAAAGGATAGATGAACCAGCATCTAAAGCAACACCTACACCTGCTGCACCAGTAGCAACTTTACCAGCTGTAGTTAAGCCACTGAATCCACCAGCAGATTTTAGAGATTGAAATGCACCGCCAAAAGATTTGCCAGATAACGCATTACCAGCTAGCGACTTAATTTTGCCAAAAACGTTTGAAGCAGTAGAACCCAATTTAGCCAATGCTGCTTCTGGTCCTTTAAGTTCCTTAATTGTATCTAAGCCCTTTAAACCATCATGAAGTGCTTTAACTCCTTTATAGGCTTTAATACTACCACTGGCAATTGAAAATAATCCACTCGTAACTGGTTTTAAAGTTCTAATTGCTGCAATAGCAATAATTGCCTTAGAAATCCATTGAATTGCTTCTTTATTTTTGGCCAAGTTATCTAAAACAACCCTTAATTGTTTCAAAGGATCCTGTGATTTCAGAGCATTCTTACTAGTCAAACCAAAGGCTTCAGCAATATCAACAATTATTTTAGAAAGAGTCTTCCAAGTATCTATTGCAATATCTTTGGTAATGGACATAAGATCAGACCCAATACCTACAATATCGCCTTTATGCTTGGCAATGTAGCCTAATGCTTGCATTCCAAGTTTAGCAACTTTTTGAATTGCTACACCAAGCATTTCAGCACCATCTTGTACTGGCTTTGACTGCATTAAGTCAGCCAATTGTTGCATTCCTGATGTCTTCACATCAAATAATGGTTGTGCCATTTTAGCTTTTAATGAATTCCAAGAGTCCTGCATTGATTTTGCAGCACCACCTTGGGTCTTTTTAAAGTTAGCAAAGGCTTTACCACCATCTTGGCCGGCTTTTTCAACTAATTCTTCAAATTGTTTAGTCGACATTTTGCCAGAAGTGACCATCTTGCCAAATGCTTCTTCTGACATTCCAGCCACTTTAGACAAAGCCGCACCTAATCCAGGCGCTTGCTTACTCATTCTTTGCCATTGCATTGCTGAAACTTTAGAGCCACTAAGAGCCCTAGCCATTGCACTTGATAGACCAACCATTTCGCCGGAAGTCATCTTAGTCGCATCCCCAATGGTTGCAATACTTTTAGACAAAGCTAACGTATGCGATAAATTACCATTAGTTAAACGATTCATATTTAACTGTAGCTGATGAACTTCGTCCCCAGTCATTGCAGTATTAGACTTCAAGTAGCCCATTTGATCTACTAAGATCTGAGTATCATTTTTATTTTTACCTAATCCAGCCCACTGTGCTCGAACTTTACCAATTACACCATCAAGCTGCATACCTGATGTAATAGTTGACTTTAGTCCAGAAGTTAATGAACTAAACCCTGAAGAAACAGCATTACTTAAAAGATTTGCACTAAAAATCTTTTTAAACAAAGAATGAGTCTGTTTAGCTTCTCCATTAACTCCAGTAATTTTAGATTTAAAACGATCAAAAATTGATGGATTAGCTTTCTTCATTTCTGAAGATAAACCTGACATTTCAGATTTAGTCTTAGCTAAACTTGTGGCCGTCTCATCTACACGTACTTTCTGACGTCTATATGCTTCACTAGATTTACCAGCTTCAGAAGCAATCTTAGATAATTCATTAGATTGGATCTTATAAACTTGATTTAGTTTGTCGTATTCACGTGATAAGCCCGACAATTTAGCCTTATTGGCCTCTTCATGCTTACCTTCTGCTTCAAGTCTTCCAACATAAGCATTACTTGACTCAGTAATTTTTCTAAGTTCGCTTTGCGCGCTTGCTAATCCTGACTTGTAGTAATCAAGCGAGTTACGAGCCTTTTCTTGTTGCTGACTTAATTTAGCAATTTTAGTAGTAGCGTTAGCAACATTGCGTTCAGCAGTAGCAATTTCTTTTGAATATCTTTCGTACTCATTGCGACCTTTTTCTGTCGTTGTATCAACTTTAGCTTGCGCCTCTTTTAAGCTATTTAATTCAGACTTATTACGCTCCAATAAAGATTGTTGCTTCTTTAAAGTATCTCCTAGTCCTTCATACTTAGCTTTTGCAGCTCCCAGTTGATCTCCAGCTGATTTTAGTTCGGCAACTTGTGCTTTCCATGCACTAGTAGCAGAAGATACCTCACTTTTTAAAGATTTAAGCGTTTGAATTGGCTGTTCGCCATCTAATGATATTCGTGTATTAAAATCTCCAACTGGTATTTTTCCTGCCATTATTTAACCTCCTTTCTAGTTTTTCCTTGTGCTAATTGGCTTAAAGCATATTCACTAGCATCTATTGGGCGATCTTTACGGCTTTGAGCTTCCATAATTTGTGCCCAGCGATCTGTGTCAAATGCTTCTATTTCATTAGGTGAAACATGACCATTAACGATTGCATCTTGTTCGGTGTAATCAATATCTTCAACAAATTCTGACCAGAACTTATTTATCTCCCAAAGAGTTACTTTTCTTATCTGATTCAGAAGCCTCCGAATCTTCTTTAATATCTAAAATTGCAAACACAAGCTTTTTCGCAACTTTAGCAATATCATCAGTATTTAAATCTTGGTTTTCAAATTTTTGCTTTCTGGCTTTTGTATTGATACCTGCTAAATCCTCAATAAAAGCTAAATATTTTTCCGTAATTTTCAGTTCAGTCTCAGAAGTCAGAGTGACCTGATTTACTTGCGGTGAAATTGCTAAAGCAACTGATTCAACCCTCATATCCCAGTAATCCGGATCAGTTGAGCCGAACCCAGTTCCATACTTGTCTTCTAAACGCTCTAAGGTACGCTCATCTTCTGTTTTAGACTTATCAAGCTTTTGCAAAACATTCAGATCTCGTACTGCACTAGAAAAGCCTCTTTGTTTTTCTAATTGAATTTGAGAAATATCTTGATTAAGCTGACCAGCTTTTCTTTTCATTCTGAAGCTATGATCCACTTCAATAGGCTTTAAACCTAATTCTTTTGCTTCTACAGTAATTTGAGTCATTTATTTATTTTCCTTTCATATAAAAAAAGCAGGATTCGAACCTGCTTTATTTGTTCCTACCTCTCCCTCCCTGCTTTAACTACTTAGAAGGTGCTGGAGTTGGGGCTGATGTTTGTTGGAAACCATCAATGATATAAGCCAACATTGCTTCCTCATTTTTCCAAGCTGGATCACGATCAGGATCACCAACAAAGATTTGATAGAGTAAATTATCAGTTGGACGAGCTTGTGGAGTAACTGTAAATGTGTCATGCACAGTCACTGGACTAGCTGCATCAGTTTGCATGTTTACACCCGTACCTGGAGTAAAAGTACAGTATGGGAAAGCATAGTAAACTGGAAAGCCATGATTTTCAGAAACTGCAATATAAGCCCCCTTGAACAAGCGCTTATCCGCACGTTTATACCCACCATGTTCTTTATCCTTAAACAAACCTTGCATAAGAGAGGCAATATCAAAAGGCATATCATTCGCTGCAAAAGTACATGAAATATTCTCAACACCAACTTCACTTTCAGCAGTAGTGTTAGAACCATAAACTTTAGTTACTGTTGGGTTCAAACCAGTAATATTGCTTTGGGTAGTACCTCTAGCAGTTTGTAAATCAGCTTGAAAAACACCTTGTGCTTTGTATTGACCATACTTTTTGAATTCATCAAGAGTTTTCAATTTTGCATTATCATCTTCAGGAGCAATTAATGCTCTCGCAAAACCATTTAATTCCATTAATTTAACTTCCTTTCATAATTGCGTGTGAAATGGAAAGTAAGCATAGTTTCATCTGTTTCAGGATCAGTTCCTTCATCTGGTCCATAGCTTACTTGCCATTCAGGCACTAAAAAAGACACAATCGAATTCTTGATCGTGTCTAAATTAGCTGTTTTATTTTCTATACCAATAAAAACTTGAATTTCTACTTCTTGAACTTCTACAGTGGGAATATTTGAGCCATAACCGGCATAACTTCCAATAACTGGAGTAATCAGCAAATCAGTTTTAGTATTATCAATTTTCCCTGTTATTCGCTTTTTATAATAGCGATCGACTCCGGGCACTTTATTTAAAATAGCTTGATATGCGTCATTTATCGCTGTCATGGTTCATCACTTCCTTAAATGCCTTTAATTCAGCTTCCTTAACTGATTTCTTAGCTTCTTGTTGGGCTTTATCATAAAAATGCATGTTGGCATATCTTTTCTCAGACATATGGTGCTGACCATTATTTACAATCTTAGCTAAAAAATCATAGTACTTTCCTTCAAAGCCAACATCTGTATCTCCAGTATGAGTTTTATCAGCTGTATAACCAGCCTTATACGTAATGCTATCCTGCAGGTGCTTAGTCTTTCGGTGCGAATTACCATGCTTAGCATTCGCATGACCAGCAGAGCGCCCTCTTCGATAGATTTCATTGCTTCGTGGCGTGCGATCATGCAATACCTGACTAAAAGCTTCGGCACCTGCGCCGGTAATTCTTGCCTTGTCTTCAGGTGTCAATTTCATGCTCTGCTCAACGGAATCAACCCAACTATCTAAAAACTCTCCCATATCTTTAGCCATGATCTTCAACCTTCTTAACAGTCACTAAATCATAGCTTGTGGGAGAGTTCTTTTCATCTGGATTTATATGAACAACCTCATACATCTCGCCATTAACTCTAGCTCTTGAGATTTGATCCCAGAAACTATCTAACCGATGTCTTACAGCATACATTCGCTGGTCAGCTAAATTAAGCCCCTGAGCTTGAATGATCTGAGTCGTGTTCAAACTATAAGGAATTGCTAGAGTCGTCCATAAGACTGTAATTGAAGGAATTGGATTATCATTTTGGTCGTACTCAGGTTCATCAGATTCTTTTCCAAACTCAATCTTCTGATTTTGTCTGCTCGGATTCAATATCCTTACCATCGTGATCCTCCAATTCCTTGGCATAACGCCCTCTAAGCTGGCCAATTACTGCATTTGTTACAGCATCCACCGTTACTACTGCACCAGAAGTAATGCTCACTGGATTTTGAACATAAGAAGCTGCTAAAGCATTGCACACTAAGGTATACAGTGGCTTATTCTCCTCAGAAGTATAGAAATCATCTAAGTCAGTGCCAATTGCACCCTGAACATAGCTTTCAGCTGCAATTAAAGCACCAGTCATACGTTTCTTTAAACCTTCATCTAAAGAATCGTCTTCATCAAGATATCCTAATGACCTCTTAAGGCCATCAGTGATCTTAAGATAAGCGGTCATTAAGAATCACCTCTAGTTTTGAGAGGTTTGCTTATCAGTATCAGCCGTTCCTTTAGACTGATCTGCAACAGTCTTAAATGAAGCAGCTGCAAAAGCTCCATCATCAATTAATTCAACATCGAATCGGTCAATGAAACGAAGCTTAGTACTGTCGCTTTCAAATGAACCAGCGCCAGTATTAGTAGTGTCAATTTGCATTTGTTGACGGTCAAATAAAGTAATGCCTTGCTTTAAGTCTCCGAAGTATAGAGGGTGTGAACCTGATACATCTGGTAACCACTTATCAGCAATACGAACTACAGGTTTACCATCAATCATGTACTTATCTGGATTAGTTACATCTGGTTGCATTAAGTAGCGACCTTCTGCATCTTTTAATTTACTTAAAATGTTATACCCAGATTGGTTAGTGATAAAACTTGAGCTTGCTTCAATTGCTGGATCAAGAGTGTTGTTTTCTAAGTCCTTAATATCATCAAACTTAGAAATAGTTGGCTTTTTAGGAGCTTTCCCCATGACTTCGAGAATCTTAGCATTACGAGTAATAACATCTTTTCTAGCTACCCAGTTAACTAACCATTGGATGATGTTGTCTACAGTATCCTTTAATAAAGTATTAGTTACAGTAGTAATTCCAGCGTAACGGTGAATTAAGTACTTAATTACTGTTAATTCTGGGTCGTCATTATTACCAATAATGGCTGTTTCGTCATCTAAGTCTTTCAATGGTGTAATATCGTTCAACTTTTCGTAAACTCGTGAGCCATGAGAAGTAGAAACATTTTCAACATTAACTAAGCTTTCAAGAGATACAAATGAACGTGTTAAAGTTCTAATTTGTAATTGAATATCTTCTGGAATAGTTAAACCTGCATTTCCAGCACCAGTAGTTCCAGAAGTTACCAAGTTCTTAAAATCAGAAACAAATTGGTTCTTAATAGCCTTAATATCAGCTTTACCGTCTTGTTTAACTGGTAATGGTTTCTTACAGCATTCAAATCAGCTCTAGCGTCTTCATAAGCTGCTTTAGCTAATTCTTGATTCATCTTGGCATTCTTTAAACTTTCATTTAACTTGGTAACTTCATCTACAGAGTGAGAAGATTCATCTTTACCAAGATCAACAACAATTTGTGCGCGTTTATCTTCTAAGTCTTGTACTTTTTGACCAGCCATATCAAACGCGTCTTTTAATTGATTGATATTCATTAATCTTAATTTTCCTTTCCAAATAAAATAACCAGCTTCTTTTGAAGTTGGCCATCATTCTTTTTATTTTCTTTTGGTAGAGGTTTAACGACATTCTCGGTCGATTGGTTATGAAGTAAGTTCTTAATCTTATTAATCATATCTGGTTTAACTGATAGAGAACCATCTGCATTTACTAATGCAGGCTGTTTACTATCTTGAAACATAATTTCGTCTGCAAATCCTTTATCTACTGCTTGTTTAGCATTCATCCAAGTAGTATTACACATTAATCTGTAAACTTCTTGCTTGTCTAAGCCAGTGCGTTGACTATATAGATCAACAAACGACTTATCAAGTGAATCCAAAGCATTTAACGCACTAGATAAGTCATCGCTATTACCCATTGAAATTGTAGAAGCTCTATGGATCATCATTTGAGCAGTTGGCGACATTTCAACCTTATCTGCTGCAAGGGCAATCCATGAAGCAGCAGAACAAGCTTGACCAGTAATCTTAGCTGTAATATTGCCCTGATACTCTTTAAGTGCTGTATAGATTTCGCTTCCTGCGTCCACATAACCACCAGGAGAGTTAATCTCAAGCGTTACGTCTGATCCATCTGCGTCATTCAAAGCCTGCTTAACAGTCTTAGGATTAATGCTTTCATAGCCTAAATAATCATAGACGTCAGCATAATCACTCGGAATTACTTCCCCGTTCATCTGAATTGTTACCATCGTCATCACCTCCCTCTTGTTGCTGAATTAATTGAATTGCTTGTTGTGGTTTCTTTTCTGGATCAGGCAAATCGCTAGGGAGATAGCCAGAATTTTGTAAAATAAATCGAGCCTGATTACCAGCAATTGTGCCATCTTTGGCTAAGCCTGAAATAGTACTTGCATATTGGTCTCCCATTGCGTCAATAGCAAAGCGAATATCGGCTGAAATATTAGCATGCAATTTATCATTTAACTCGCTGATAATTGCTTGTACATAACGATTTAATGATTTAGCATATTGACCACCAATTTGAGTAATAGAAGATTGCTGGTCGCCTTGACCGTTTAAATAACTGTCGGGTACACCATAAACCTTTGCAATTTGATCTCTAGTCCAATCAACTTGATTTAGAAGACTTGCAATATTGCCTTTCATTTCTAACGGTTTGTACTCTTCAAGCGCATCAATTACTACTGGACCATCTGACTCATGAATCTGTTTTGAAATTTCCTTTGATCTTGCAATTCTTGTCTTAGCGTCAAGTAAACCACCATGTTGAATACTTAATACTGCACTAGCAGTAACAGACTGCTTTAATGCTTTTAAAGTTAAGGCATTAGAAGCGTCTTTGATTTGCTGCTCATTTATTAGTGCAGAAAGTGGAGATACGCCAGTTTTACCGCCATTCTTTGACAATAACCTAATATGAATGACATCGGAAGTCGGTACATTTTCCATATACCCAATTGCTGGTTCATCAAAATTAATGTTGTAGATTAATCCTGAACCGTCTTGTAATAGCATTGGTTGAACTTGTGAGGGTCTTAAATACTCCCAAGATAAATCAACTCCATTAGCATTTTTATGCCTATATGCGTAACAATTCCCATCTAGCAATAACTGGGCAAACATTCCTTGCCAAAAGCTATAGCCATTAGTGGTTACGCTCGGATTGCTAATAATTGATTGAGATCTATCAGAATCAGCAGTATAACGAACCATTGCTAAATCTCCTGATAGTTGCATAATCAGAGAAAAAATATCAGAGTTCTTTAATGCGGTATCAGCAGAAACATATTTCTGTGCTTCTCCGCCTGTTAGAAAAGTTACCCAATCAGGATCATTTAAAGAAAACCCCTGAGAGTGAGATCTATTTAGTTTAAGCAGAGGCATTAATTACCACCTCCTTTCTCACCGCCAGATGCGATAAGTTCTACTAAATAACCAGAAATTAAAAGGGCTACACCGCCAACGATGTAACCCAATGGTTCATTAATTTTGAAAGCACCAAAAGTAATTGCTATAAGTCCTGCAAAATAGAAAATCACATCAATGTATTTCCATAGCTGTTCTTTTAACTTAGTTATCAGTGGTCTCACCTCCTAGTAGTCCTGACTTAGGATTCTTAAACCAATCAAGGACTTGTTGTTCTGTCATTCTATCAATTTCAGTGTCTTTATTATTTAAATCAGCATTTTCATCGAAGTAGTACATTCCTTGAAATAGTGCATCAATTAAAGCATCGACAACATCAATCTTTAAAGTGGCTTTATCCTTGTCAATTTGAATACCAATTTTATCAGCCTTAACTATCGCATTAAGTAAAGCCTTTTGCATGATTGGATCATTAGGAATAGATACTTTATGAGTAACAAAAAGTTCCTGTAAAAACTTAGTAGGATTTGCAAGAGCTGACGTTCTTTGCTGAATGTCCATAATGTACCAGTCGGTATTTACATTAAGAGATTCTGTTATGTTCTTGACTTGATATGATCCAAAGCGGTCATAGCCAAAGAATTTAACTTTCAATTGGTGTTCTTCAACATAGCTTAGCAACCATCTATAAATCTGTTCTGGATTAATAATGCCTTGTTGATGTGCTGTAATCGTGCAATATTCAGGATAATTACGGTAGGCAAGTCCATCTTGCTTTTCTTTAGCTTCAATTGATCCTGCATGTTGCCAAGGGATAAAACTATGCTGTTCTAAATGGAATTTTCTATCTCCATAAGGATAAACAAAACCTAGTGCTGTGTTATCTGAAAACATAGAGTAGTCAAAGCCGATAAATACTTCTCGACCATCAATCTTAAAATCATTATCTACAGCGTCCTCAACGTCTCTTAAATTTAAATAGCTATCAGTTGATTGTTTTAGCCATAAATTGAGGTTTTTAGTTTGAAAGTCTGAAATATTACCAGTTAGCAAATCGCTATCACGCTTGTCTTTTAAGCCTTTCATCAAGCCGTCGTGTTGATCCGGTAAATCTAAGAGGGGATTGGACTTAACCCATGTTTCAGGCTTGTAAGTTTCATCTAAGCTATCTTGTGACCAAATTAATCCTAGATAGCTATCTGCATCCCTTTTCCAATCCTGCTCCATTGCTTGAATAACCATTTTTTGATCTTGATGGAATGGAACTGTGGGATCAGGATAAGAAGTAGAAATTTGGATAAATTGATGATTTGGAACTTTAACCTGGCCAGAAATGATCTTGCTCACAGTTTCCCGTGATTTAACTTCTCCGATTTCATCAAATATAGCTGTTCTAAAGTGATAAGAGTCATATTGTCCAGCTTCAAGACTAATGGCACGTAAAACATTATTATTTTTCTTCATAATAATTTGGTCTGACTGAATATAAAGATTTACTTCACTTGCGTAGCTTTTAAAAGGTTCACTTTGAATAATTTTTCTCATCATTGAAGCGACATAGCCAAATAACTTCATAGTTTGTTTGAAGTTAATAGAAGCCACTAAATAATCTTGATTTGATAACCCAATGCTTTCAATTAGAAATGAGTAGCAAACTAAGATAGCCATTTGATACGTCTTACCTTGACCACGCGATACAGAGTCTATTACACGAGTAAATCGTTTGTTGCTATCCTCATCACGCCAGCCAAACATAAGAGCAAAAGTGAACTCTTGCCATTCCATTAACTTAGTTGGCTCTCCAGTATCAACATTAGGACAAATTTTAGCGAAAGTTAGAAGTCTATTAGCTTCTTCTACATCATAGTGATAAGGAAAATCTGGTTGTCCTTGTCTTTTGAGATCCATTAAATGCCGAAAGCATGCAAGTTTTATCCTATATCCAGCTATTTTTGTGCCATTTAAAACAGAAAAAGCGTATAAAGTTGCGGGATCAGTATATTTTGATTTAATATCTGACCAATCAATGCTTTTAAAAGCACCGATTACGTCATGAGTTTGTGTTAGATCAATTTTCATGATTTAAAGAACTCCTTCATTGATTCAGCAACTGATTTCTTTTCTGTGTCTGGCCCTGAAAGTTCCATAAGCTTATTTCTAGCTTGTGGACTTAGGCCCAGTTGTTTACCAATTGTATTAAGTCTTCCTAAAGAATCAGACATCATATTGTAAGCAGGATTTTTCTTGAAACCCTGAAAATCACGACTGACCACTGAACCATCTACAGGAGAGAGAGAAGTTTTATAAACCTTTTGCTGAATGCCATTTTTTTGTAAATCTTCATAAGCCTGTCTGTAAATATCATATGCAGAACAATATTGCTGAATTAAATACTCGTCTGCACGAATAATCTTATTGCTTTTATTCAAATATGCGGTCAATTTGGGCCACAAATATTTGCCGTAAGTTCCCAGCCATTTCGGCGCTTGCGTTGGAACTTTTGGTTTAGTTAAGTCAACGTTCATTAGGTTTCACCCCGCTTTCAAAAAGTTTCAAAATTTAATATTTCACGCAAGATGACGGCTATGGTGCGGCTCTTCCATTCTCGCTACTAGGCGGGGGATAAAATTAATTTAAAATTCAATCGAGGATAATTGCCCATCAAAAATCAAATCGTCTTAAATCGCAGTTATTTGCCATCTCGTGTATTCATCAATTTATTAATTAATTCGATATCCGTAATGGCTGGTACGTCTTTTAGGGAATTGTGAAGACCAGTTCCATAATAATTTTGTTCCCAGTGTGTCTTCTTGGCGTGACAGTCCCTACAACACGTTACTAGATTATCTATATTCTTCATCTTGCTTAGATCCCATTCAATAGGAACAATGTGATCGACAATGTTTCCAGGATTTATTCGACAGTATTTGCACAGATTAAAGTCGCGTTGAAGAACGAGAGCACGAAGCGACTGCCACTCACGAGAATGGTAGAACTTATTTTGCTCTGACTTAACAGAGTTGCGATAGCGAGTGACATGATTGTAGTGCCAAGTAGTAGCTCGTGATGATTGACGTTTACGATACTTCTCGCGTTCTGCTCTATACTCTGCTTCATACTTAATGTGCTTAGCACAATAGTAATTAGGCATCATAGCAAAGGCATGACAGCCTTGATACTTGCAACGTCTAACTCTTGGCATGCTATTACCTCCACAACTCAAGAGCATAATAAAAGAATTCACCGTTTCCATGAGTGAACTCTTCAAGTAGATATCGTTAAGCGGATGAGACTGACCGTCAGTCTCGGATAAGACCTAACTATCGTGCAAACTAAATATTGACAAAAAATAAATAATAAAAGCTTAGCGATATCCTATAACCAGTAACGGAGTCGAACCGTTACTAGCCTTACATATTTGTATTTAAGGAGTGGTGTGAGCATTGCTCTCATTTCGAATTAACTCACAATACTACTATAGCTTTTATTCCGGCCGTTCAACCATCACTATTATTCCGCTAAATTACCGGTATGATTCCAGTCTTTTTTATATCGATGTAAATCAATGATTGGTTCACAATTCATATACCTTTGCCAGTGATCAAAACTATCAGCAAAAAATAATTGTGCTCGTCGCCTTAACGTATTGTATTGAGTGTGACCATATCTAATTGCATCGGCTACTTGCCAACTCTCCATCTGATAGATATAAAGATCGCGCATTATTATCTTTGACATTTCGGGTAAATGATAAATGGTGTGATGGATCGCTCTTATTTCAGCTTCTGCATCAAGTCCACGAATTATGCTAGCTTCAGCATGATTAGTCCCATTAGCATGGCCAGGTGCTAACGATAAACTAGGAGAACGTAAGTCAGTAAGATTACGACCAGACATTAGAATTAATTTCTCTAAGTCATCGGTTAAAAATTCATCAACTCTATCGCATGTCTTATCGCAATCTAATTCTCTAAATAATAAACTCACATTCCCACTCCTCAAATTTAACTTATCTATTCAGCATTTTTAATATGATTTACAATAATTCTCAATGCATCTTCATGGCGCATGAAATTAGTTGTTGCTGCCTCATTAAACTTAGCTTGCTCATCATTAATTTTATCCTGTTTTTCAAACGATTTTTCTACTTCAGTTAGATATTTTTTCACTTCTAATTCTGCATCATTTAGCATTCTTTGTGTCTTTTTATGAACATAACTATTGTAAATAACTGTTGGTATTAGAATTGCTGACATAATTGAGTTAATGATGGTCCAAGTCAATGTCTGCCTCCTGGACTAAGGTCACATCTTTCACTGGAATATAAAACTTGCTGAAACCAGCTGGCTTAGTATTTACGATATAAGAATTTGAACCGTAAGTTATATTGGAATCCAAGTCATAAAGTACATATGCACTTGTCACAAAAACAGGTAAGCAAACAAGCATTTCATTATTATTCTTCTGTGTTTGTATCAAATTCGCTACTTCATCTACATTAGCCGGACTATATGCAATTGTCTCTGGATCTTTTTCAAACCTGCGACAGCATATAATTGATTTAATTTTCATTTAGCATCCCTCGTAATAGTTATCTAAGGCATCAGTAATCATGGTTTTAATTTCTTTATATCCATGTTTTTCTTTATCTTGATTAATTTTGTCCAATAAAGATTGGCTTAATTTTAATTCTCCCAGTTTTATTACTGTTTCTTTTTCTTCAAAGTACCCTTGAATTCTAATACTGATATCAAAATAATTTGGCTCAGTTGTAATAATATTTGAACCCTCATAGGAAATTGACTTAATATGCTTAATTTTTTTACCAATAAGAAGTTTATCTAAACTATTCTTTAATTCATGCTTCAATTTTTCATCTTGAAATTGATCTATAGTAATGTCTTTCATTTTTAATCTCCTTTTACAAATTACCCACTACTAAAATTATTATTGCTAGCAAAATCAAAAATGCTGCTGCGAAAATCCAATCTGACATTCTACTTGTCCTCAAAAATATTCACTACTGTATTCTTCAACTTCCACTATTTTGACTTCTTTATAATCAGCTGTCTTTTTGCTTTTTAAAATTACATTGTCCCCAGTCTCTGGTATTTTGAATCGCTTCATAAATTTTGTCTCCTCTTAATATCCTTGCGCCAGCTATCAATTAAATCTTTAAACGTTTTTTTTGTCCGGATTGCTTTTTGCAGGTAAAATTTTATAGCTATATTCAAAATGTTCAAATGCTGTTTCTTTTACTGCCCTTTCAATCTCTTCTTCAGTAGCATTATCATCTACTTCAATATCTTCATAAGTATCTTCTAGAGGTTGATAATAATCTGGCGAATCCCACGAAACTCTAACTTTCATAGTTCTCTCCCACAGATAGGGCAATACTTGATCTTAATTTCATCAGTATCATCTCCGTAATAATCACCTACAATGAGCAACATAGATTTATCCGCATTGATATCTACTGTTGCTTCAATAAAATCATCATCACTAGTTAAAAAAGTGTAATTCAGCAGAACATTATGCTTTTTTCCCGTTTCATGATGGCAATATGGACAGTATTGCTGTTTCCTAGTCATTTAATAACTTCCTTCCACACATAGGACAATAAGAGATATATTGCATTGTTCTATGTTCACATTTATTTGTGATAAAAAATGACCATAATTCATTTTTGTTTTCTATTTGAATTATTGATCTAGCATAATCAGGTACTAATTGATTTCTAATTCTTTTAAATCCATGGCAGTACGGACATTTATCTTTTATAGCCATCATTTATTCTCCTAAAATAAGTGTCGAAGGTACTTTATGCCATTTAGCATAATAATTAGAATAAAGTTCCTCCACGCTAGAACAAGGATTCCCGTAAACATCTATATCGTTAGTACTATATGTCTCATTAGAAGTATTGCACGTATCAATATCCATTAAGCAATATTTCTTATTATCATTCTGAACAATTAAAGCTTTATATCCATCTTTGTCTTTTAATACATCGCCTAATTGCCATTGCTCTTCTTTCTTATCTTTTGTCTTGTCTACAATTTTCATAATTAGTCCTCCACAACTAAATGAGCATTTACTTTTTCAACGCAATCCCATAAATCCTTAAATGATTCAATCATTCTGTTAATTTCTTTGTATTGAATATTTGCCTGATCGCTAAAATATCCATCTCCAGAGAGTACGCCAGGAACTCCATCTAGTGATACAACTGAATATTTACCAGAAATAGGTTCTTGTACAATCATTCCAAAGTCTTTAATGTTTTGATCGTAACTTTCAAAATAAATCACATCTCCTTTTTTCCATCCTTCATCTTTCTTTTCCTTGCGCTTATCTATAACTTCCATTGCTTATCCTCAACTGCTTCTCTAATCACGTCATCATTCCTAATAGTCAAACTATCCATGTAATATTGAATTCGTGAAATTTATTCTTTATTTAACAATGTTATTCCGCCTCTTTTTGAACTATAAATTCTTTATTTTCAAAGCTATTAATGCCTCTTTTCAAATAAATAGTCTCTGAATTATTTGCTGAATAAAAAACATTATTTGGAATTTGATACCAAAGCTTATGAATTTTGCTTAAACGATATCCTTTTAGCTTCAATAGCTCTTTGTTTTTCAACTTGTGAAAGCTTAGATCAGTATAATTGCTTAATTGCCTAGTGTTTCTTGCATAAAAGTCAATTTTTCCCTTTTGGATAGCTTTAAGCCGATATCTAAATGGAGGTCTAAGAGACAGCCCAGCATTGCACATAGCATGCTTAACAGTTGTCGCGCTACAATGCGCTAAATGAGTTGTATCAGTGAGTGAAAAGCCTTTAGTGATACAGTCTATAATGGCATCTAGCTTTTCTGGATCAAGGCTACTTTCCCTTTTATCGTCAAAAAACACATTATTTTCACGCTGGATTTTAACTAAATCTTTATTACTATCTGGTACATTTACTAAAGAACCACTTTTCTTTTCCACTTTGATAATTTGGTCAAGTCTTTTAAGAAAATCAATATGCCTTTTCTGATGATCTAAACTAAGATCTTCCTGATCTTCTTTAGGTAAGCTCTCACGCTTTTCTTTTCTCCATGCAAACTTAAGCTCTACCATGTTCTGACCTTTCATAAAACTTATAAGGACTGTATCTTACAACATAGCCTAGATTAATTGCTCCGCCATTTTCTTGATCAAGCCAGCGTTTATTTTGTTGCAGTGCATCATAAATATCGTCAACTGTAAATTCTGGTGTCTTATATGTTTGGCCACTCATAAAATATAAGACAACTCCCACTTTGTAAGAATCATTCTTTCGATATGATGAGTTTAATGGCCTGTTAACTAGTTCCTTAGAAAGCTTATTAATATCCAAATTACTGTTTAAATTATCTTTTTTGCTGTACTCATAGTTTTTAAAATTGTATCTTCCCATTTTTTCTTCTTGCCTTTCTTAATTTCTATTTATTGTGGGATGCTAATTTTTTGGCTACCTCTTTTAAAATTTCAATGCAATCATCCCTGTTGTATGCAGCTGCAAATTCTTGCGTATCAAAGCCAACGTAGATATGATGTTCATCATCTAATAGATATCCAGCAAATGTAGGGCATCCTGGAAACGAAGTAAAAGGATCAACTCCATAAAAATAATCCTGATCTCCCACTCCAGCATGTCTCAACCAATCCTTAGGATCATCTTTCTTTAATTCGATGTATCCTGCAAAGTATGGACCTATATCCTCATACGCTAACTGTTTAACAACTATTCGACGTCCATACCATGATTTGCTATAAATGTATTTATCCATCATGCACTCTCTTCTTTCACATCTGGTAAATTCTTGATACAGTTCAGCAAATAGCCTTGCGGATATTGTTCACTGTTAACTACTGTTTTCTCAGCAATTTCTTTTAATAATCTTGGATCTTTACCATGTACTGCTTTAATTAACCTACTGTATTCATTCTCAGAAAAAATAATTGGTTCTCTGTGCCACAATTCAGCAGTATTATTTAAATGATTGATTAATATATCAATTAGATTTTTATCTCTCTCCCTCTCTTCTTTAGAGAGAGATTTAGTAAAGTTCTTTATTTTGTTAGGTGAGTATTTAGTTTGGTTAGTATTTAGTAGTCCTGGATTTTCCTGTTTAGGTTCAGCCTGTTTAGGCTTAGCCTGTATTGGTTTTTCCACTTTAGGCTTTTTCTTTCTTTTTTCGCATTTCTTTTGATAATATTCACTCCATTCTTTTTTTGGAGTTTCTGATAAAAGCCACTTGCTTCCTTTAAGCTGTCCTTTTTCATTTCTAACTCGACCTCTACATAAATAACCATTTTCTTCTAAGTGACGTAATGCAGAATTTACTCCATCTATTCCGTCCTTCTGATGCTTTGCTACTTCTCTTGCATAGAAATCCCAATCGTCAGGCTTTGACCACAAATATTCAAGCATTCCCTTATCTGCTAAATACAACCCGCTATCATTTATAGAAGTATTTCCAATAACGGTATAATTCTTGTCGTAGACCTTTTTAATCCGTACCATCTTGTTCACCGCCTGATAGTGCACATGCTATAATCAATATGGTTTTTATTTTTTAACAGTCCATCACTAATTACCGTTAGCGATGGGCTTTTTTCTAGCTCTTTTTCAAATAGCACTGTATATCTATCTTTTTGAATTGGTTGTTTTAGTTGATAAACATTAGAGTTTAAAACTAACTTATGCATCGTTTTAATACTAAGCATTTCATCCCTCCTATATGTTCGGCATGATTACGCAATAGAAGAGAATCACGAAAATTACTAATGCTGAAAAGATTCCAGTGAACATGAAGATATCACTTTCTCTTGTACTCAAATTTGTTTCGAAGAAATCATTGACCTTCTTGTTAAACCATTTTGAAATTAAAATATCTGTTTTATACATTTTTAAACTCCTAAACTAACCCAAACTGCTCATCATAGATTTGTTGTGACTTCCAATCTAGAAACTCTTCAAACCTCTTAGCCTTAACATGACATCTTCGTTGGCTCTCCATTACAATTGCATCTTTATATGGAGAAACTAAGCACTCCTCGCGTCTTCTTCGCCACGTTGAGTATGACCAGCTATACTTCTTTTCAACTTCCTTAGGCGTTAAAATATCGTCCATTTTAGACACATCTTTTATTGCACCTTTTATAGACATCTCTGCTCACCTACCTTTGCAACTCCATAAGTTCAGCAACTAACTTGCTAACTAATTCTGGAGACTGTTCTTTTTTCATTACTTTTAATGTGTAATCACGTAATGCATTGATAAATTCTTCGTCCATTTTTATTTACCTCTATTTTTCTTAAATTCAGATGTCATTTGCTCAAAGATAAATCTAGCCGGCGGTATATCATATTTAGTTAAACTTTTAATCCAACTACAACCAGTGACGAATCTAATTGCTCCATAAATTTGATCGTGCAACGTTTGATATCCAGCACCATAACCATCTTTATTTTCATGGCACCAAGCATCAATCTCTTTGCTCAACTTGATCCATTCTTTGCTATATACTGGTTTTTTGACAGTAAATTGTTTATCTCGCTTTTGAAGTTCATATACTTCATTAGCAATTCGTTTAATATCTTGTTGTAGTGGATATGATGGATACCAATTACTGATGAAATTAATTGCTCTATCGAAGTCTTTCTTTGATAAATCCTCATATCTTGAAATTACAAACGAATCTTTGAAATCATGCTCTAACTGACGAAAAACTTTGCGTCTTTTATTTTTATCTTTGTAAAAATTGCTCTTCTTACCACCGCAAACTTCTACCGATTTTCTATCTCTTGCTTTTCGCAGCTTAAATCGTTGGCTTGAATCAATTTCAGATGTATTTTTAATAAAATCAACATCTTTTTCTACATTAGTCATACGTTCATCCAAATGAATGGTAGCTTCCATTGCTAGTTTCAAACGCTCTTCTGGTGTTTGCGGTAATTGATATGATCCATTCTTTCGAATAGCTGGAAGAACTTCGCTTGTTACCCAATGCTTAAACTTCTTAGCGTTGGGTAATTGACTGCCAAAAATTAATGAATAAACTCCTGACTCATTAGTAATCTGAACTTGTTGCTTTCCACCGGGGGTGTCTAAAATGGACACCCCTTTATCTTCATCATCAACATGTTCTCTAACTGCCTTAGCGGTTTGTTTGTAGCCCAAAATAGTTGCTACATCTTTTCCTACGAACCAAGGTGTACCATTAACTTCTAAAGTTCTAACTTCTTTCCCTTCAAACTTAAATAATTGAAGATTATTTACCATAATAAGCATTCCTTTCTATGAGATATAATTAATTCATCCTGTAAATGGAGGTGAATTTTATGACAGATGAACAAATCGCTCATGATATAGCTGTTGCCTTGGCTGTAGCAAGTGCTCAAAAGAAAAATACTTCTAATACTTCGTTGTCTGCGGTAACTGAGTATTTTAGAATGTATAAGCGTGTTTTAAGCCAGGTGAAATCATCTAATCATTAATCTTGACTAGTCAAAACTAGATTATTTTCTAGTTTTGGCTTTTTTTAATGCTAGTGAATAATTTTCCTTTGCTTCTAGCATTGAAATAAGTGCATCTTTAATGTCGTAATCAAATTCATCTTTTTGAATTAATTTAGATGCTAATTGATCAATCACGGCATTAATTTCAATCATTGTTTCATCCATATCGAACACTCCTTCCTGCTTATTTATCTTTACGTGACAGATAGAACAAGTATTGTGTAGTTGTACCTAGGTAATCAGCTACATCTTGTAAGTAATCTGCTCTCGGCATGTTTTTGTTCCACTTGCTGATTAATCCATTTGATAAATTCAAATCACGTTCAATTTGATAAATAGATTTTCCATTTTTATGTGCTACCTCTTTGATAGCCGTATATAATGACATTCGCTTTCACCTCACAATAAAATATTTTCTTAGAAAATAAACTATTCCTGTTGCATTAATGCCGAAAATATTCTATTATAAGAGCGTACTAAATAACCCGTTATTATCAAATACTCGGTGCAAAAAAATAGCTTTTTTTCTGTGCTTATCTCAAGCACATTTATAATATAGCACCGATAATATTCGGCGTCAATATAATTTTATAAAATATTTTCGGAGGTAATCTAAAAATGTCGGTGCTTTATAGTCGTATCACGGATTTAACGGCGCTTAAAAAAATGAGTCTAGCAGAATTAGAACGAAAATTAGGCTTTTCAAATGGAATTATTTCTACTTGGAAAAAGAGTAATCCATCAATTGATAAGGTTGAGAAAGTAGCCAATTTATTTGACACTACTACCGATTATCTTTTAGGTAGAACTGACGACCCAAGCATCCCTGACAAGCCTACAGTAACAGAAGCTGATTTAGACGAAATGCTAGACAATGCCCACTCTTACGATGGCAAGCCACTAGATGACCATGACCGTGAACTTATTAGGCAATACTTAAACGCCCTTCTTAATAAATAATTCAAGGTGAGTATTATGGATAGTCACTTGAAATACTTACTTAAAAAATACAATTTGCATCTTCAATATGGTCCTTCCCACGAAAAGGGATGCATTGTTAGAACTCCTGCTGGCCTCCCTGACCTCTTAATGGTTAAAGAAGGACTATCTGATGAAGAAACAGAAAAAGTAATCCTACACGAAATCGGACATGCTAAGAATGATCCTTCAGTTGTAGGAGACTATAAATATATCGGTTCAGCCCATTCTTGCAGTGAGTATGGCGCTAATAACTTTATGGTTCACGAAAAGATAAAGCAGTTCATTGCATTAGGCAATGAGCCAGATGAAGCAAATTACATAAATATTGCCGTTAGTCTAGGCATTAGCAATTTTGATGAAGTTCGCGAAGAGCTTTTGAAATATGTAGCAAAATAAAAACCGCCCTCTCGGACGGCAATGGACAATTATGAAT
>ENA-OYWT01000090-OYWT01000090.1-human-gut-metagenome-genome-assembly--contig:-NODE-90-length-44184-cov-13.654037_pt1 | contig 44184 bp, 54 predicted proteins | sample MGYA00244171_ERZ653399 | MGnify/ENA primary metagenome ERZ653399 (study PRJEB26926, sample SAMN06164987) | human gut metagenome | biome: ENVO:00009003; feature: ENVO:2100002; material: ENVO:00002003... | reverse complement strand
TCTCGTGGGCTCGGAGATGTGTATAAGAGACAGAGATAAAATCACTTCCTCAATGGGTGTTTCGAGCATTCTACCTATCTTTGTATGACTTGATAACAGTCAATTTTGCTTATTTTATAGTGTTATGGTTACACTATAATTTGAGATACACAACCATCCCCTTAAAGTATTTACAAGCATATCTAAGTTTTGTACCAATATACTCTTTATTTACTTTGAGTGTTTTCTATTTTTTGAAATTATATAAGAGTATTTGGAAATACGTTAGTCTGAGTGAAATGAACCGAATATTATTAGCGACAATTGTAACAGCGATTTTTCATGGAATCGGTATTACCGTTTTATGCACAAGAATGCCTATTTCCTATTATTTAATGGGACCGCTATTTCAATTTATGTTTACCGTGAGTGTAAGGTTTGCATATCGTTTTATTAATTTAGTGAGAAGACGAAAACAAAGAAATGAAAATGCTAAATATAATTCTTTAATTATTGGAGCTGGTTCAGCAGGTCAAATTATTATTAAAGAACTAGAAAATTCATCAGTAGCACAATCTGTTCCTAAATGTGTAATTGATGATGATCCAAACAAATGGGATAGAATGTTGAAAAATATTCCAATTATAGGTGGACGTGAGAAAATCATTGAAGCAGTTCAAAAATTTGATATCACACAAATTATTTTTACAATACCTTCTGCAAGTGCTAAAGATAAAAGAGAGATTTTGAATATCTGTAAGGAAACTGATTGTAAGTTATTGACATTGCCAGGAGTGTATCAATTATTAAACGAAGAAGTTTTCTTACAGCATTTAAAGCCAGTAGCGGTTGAAGATTTATTAGGAAGAGAACCAATAAAGGCAGATTTAGGCCAAATCAAGAAACAAATTCAAGGTAAAGTTGTATTAATAACTGGTGGTGGAGGCTCAATTGGTTCAGAGCTTTGTCGTCAGATTGCGACCTATGATCCTAAGCAATTAATCGTTTTTGATATCTATGAGAATAATGCTTATAGTATTGAACAAGAATTAAAAAGAAACTATCCTAATTTAAATTTAAAAGTTTTAATTGGATCAGTTCGAGATCAAAAAAGAGTAGATGATATTTTTTCGAGTTATCGACCAGATATTGTTTATCACGCTGCTGCCCATAAGCATGTTCCATTAATGGAAGGTTAGTCCTAATGAAGCAGTTAAAAAACAATGTTGTTGGTACTTATAACACTTCTAAGGCAGCCTTAAAGTACAATGCTGAACGATTTGTACTAATTAGTACAGATAAGGCAGTTAATCCAACAAATGCAATGGGAGCTAGCAAGCGTATTTGTGAGATGATTATTCAAATGATGGATAAAGACAGTCGCAATAGAAAGAAACGAACACAGTTTGTAGCAGTTAGATTTGGAAATGTTCTAGGCAGTAATGGTTCTGTGATTCCTTTATTCAAGAAACAAATTGCAGCCGGTGGTCCAGTTACAGTAACTCATCCTGATATTATTCGATATTTCATGACGATTTCAGAAGCAGTTGGGTTGGTTTTGCAAGCCGGAGCATATGCGGCTGGTGGAGAAATATTTGTTTTAGATATGGGACAACCAATTAAAATTGATACTTTAGCACGAAACTTAATTAAGTTATCAGGATTGCATCCAGATGAAGATATCGAAATTAAATATATTGGTTTGCGTCTAGGAGAAAAGCTATATGAAGAAAAATTAATAGCTGAAGAAGGATTACAAAAGACTGAAAATCAACTTATCTATATTGGAAAACCAATTCCATTTGATGAGAAGAAATTCTTAAAGGATTTACAGAGTCTAATTCAAAGTAGTCAAGAAAATCCTAAGAATATTGAAGCTCAGATGCAAAAAATTGTACCGAACTTCAAGTTTCAGGAGGTGGTAGGATGAAGCAAAAATTTGAGCCTTTCACAGAAAGAGTTTATTTATCTTCGCCAACAATGCATGGTGAAGAATTAAAGTATATGACAGAAGCCTATCAAACGAATTGGATGTCGACGATAGGGGCGAATATCGATTCAATTGAAGCTGATGTAGCTAAAAAAATAGGTGTGGGGTACACCGTAGCATTATCATCAGGAACAGCGGCTTTGCATTTGGCGATGAAACTAGCCAAGATTAAACACGGGGAAAAGGTATTTTGTACAGATATGACCTTTAGCGCTACAGCTAATCCAATAGTTTATGAAGGTGGAGTACCTATCTTTATTGATAGTGAGCCTGATACATGGAATATGAGTCCAGAAGCATTAGAAAAAGCTTTTGAAAATTATATCCAGATGTAAGAGTAGTTATGTTAGCTCATCTGTACGGAGTACCGGCAAAATTAACAGAAATTAAGGAAATTTGTAGGCAACACAAAGCGATTTTAATAGAAGATGCAGCTGAGTCTTTAGGGGCAACTTATCAAGGACAACAGACTGGGTCATTTGGAGAAATTGGAGTTATTTCTTTTAATGGTAATAAGATTATCACCGGATCTTCAGGTGGTATGTTACTGACAGATAAGAAAGAATTAGCTGATAAAGCAAGGAAATTATCGACACAAGCTAGAGAAGATGCACCTTGGTATCAGCATAAAGAGATAGGATACAACTATCGCATGAGTAATGTAATTGCAGGAGTAGTTCGAGGACAATTTCCGTATTTAGAAGAACATATTGCCCAAAAGAAGAAAATCTATCAACGTTATCAAGCCGGATTGAGTGAATTGCCGGTTAAGATGAATCCTTTTGATAGTGATAAGAGTGAACCTAATTTTTGGTTATCATGTTTGGTGATCGATAAAGAGGCGATGTGCAAGCAAACTAGGACAGATACTGAAGCTAGTTATACTTCTGAGCAAGGTAGATCTTGTCCGACAGAGATTTTAGAAGCACTGGCTGCCATTAACGCAGAGGGGCGTCCAATTTGGAAACCAATGCATCTTCAACCTATTTATGAGAAAAACGTATTTGTTAAAGTTGATGAAAATGGTGTAGATGAAGACATTTTTAATCGCGGGTTGTGTTTACCTAGTGATAATAAGATGACTCCAGAACAACAAGATAGAATTATTGATGTAATTAAATCATGTTTTGAGTGATGAAAAGTTTGAGTGGGATTTTGAGTGAAAGTTAAGGGGATGATGAAATATGATCCAGACTACAACCATTAAGCCAAAGGGTTTCTACGAAAGATATATAAAAAGACTACAAGCTATTGTGCTTAGTTTGATTGCGATAATTATACTTTCACCAATTTTGCTAATTACATATTTATTAGTGAGAGTAAAGTTTGGAAAACCTGCCATTTTTATACAAAAAAGGGTAGGTAAAGATGGAAAAGTATTTGATTTGTATAAGTTTAGAACCATGACTAACCAAAGAGATGAAGATGGAAAATTATTACCTGATGATCAACGTTTGACTAGTTTTGGTAAAAAATTGCGTAGTACAAGTTTAGATGAATTACCAGAGTTATTCAATGTTTTAAAGGGTGATATGGCATTGATTGGACCACGTCCTTTATTAGTGAAGTATTTACCTTTATATAATGATGAACAAGCTCGAAGACATGAAGTAAGACCAGGCTTGACAGGTTATGCTCAAGTAAACGGGAGAAATACAATTACTTGGGAAGATCGTCTTAAATTAGATGTAGAGTATGTTGACAATGTTACTTTTCTCAATGACTGGAAGATAATTTTCAAAACTATTAAAACAGTTTTTAAGAGAGAAGGAATATCAGAAAAAGGTTCAGCAACAATGGACGAATTTAAAGGAAATGGACATAGAGTATGAAAAAATTAGTTATCCTAGGTGCTGGTGGACATGGGAAAGTCGTAGCTGATATCGCTGTGAAAAACGGTTACGAAGAAATTGTTTTTTTAGATGATAATAAAACATCATGTGCTGGTTTTAGTGTCGTTGGAAAAATAGAAGATGCAGCTAAAATAAAAGGAGATAAATTTGTGGCAATTGGGGATGCAAATCTTCGCCAAAAATTAATGGAAAAGATTAAGACAGTTACGTTGATCCATCCCCGAGCTACAATCAGCAGAAGGGTAACTATTGGTGAAGGAACAGTGGTGATGGCTGGAGTGGTAATCAATTCTGATACTAAGATTGGTAAGGGATGTATTATCAATACTTCAGCTTCGGTTGACCACGATTGTACATTAGATGATTTTGTTCACGTTTCTGTGGGAGCACATCTAGCGGGAAATGTGAAGGTTGCGACTAGAACTTGGCTAGGGGTTTCAGCCAGTGTTATCAATAATATTGCTATCTGCAAAGATTGCATGATAGGTGCTGGAGCAGTAGTCGTTAAAGATATTAATAAAAGTGGAACTTATGTGGGAGTACCAGCTAGACTTTTAACAAGGTAAGAGGTGATTAGTAATGAAAAGAATTTTGATTATTGCAAATAATGATGTAGGCTTATATAAATTCAGAAAAGAACTAATTACGGAACTTACTAAAGAAAATGAAATCTATCTACTTCTGCCATATGGGAAAAATGTCGATAAATTAATAGCATTAGGTGCTAAATTCATTGATTGTCCTTATTTAGAAAGACGCGGAACGAACCCATTTAAAGATATTCGGTTAATGTTGTATTTTAGAAAAAATATTAGAAAACTAAAGCCAGATGTGATTTTGACATACACAATCAAGCCCAATATTTACGGTGGATATGCTGCTTGTTTATGTAAGATTCCATATATAGTCAATGTCACAGGCTTAGGAACAGCTTTAGAAAATGAAGGAATTTTACAAAAAATAACAAGTTTGATGTACAAAGTAGCTTTAAAAGATGCGAAAAAAATTTTCTTTCAAAATCAAGCTAATCAAGATTTTATGTTAGATAGGAAAATAATCGATAAAAGTAATAGTTATGAAATTATTCCTGGATCTGGGGTGAATTTACAAGAATATCAAGTTAAACCCTATCCTAAGCAAGAACAAGTAAAGTTTGCATTTGTTTCGCGCATTATGAAACAAAAAGGGATAGATCAATATTTAGCAGCTGCTAAGTATATTAAAAAGAAATATCCAGAAACAGAATTTCATATTTATGGCTTTTGCGAAGAGGAGTATCAGGGGGGGTTAAATAAGTTACATGCTGAAAAGGTTATTAATTATCATGGAATGGTTCAAGATATGCAGTCTGTATATCAGAAAATCAGTTGTTTGATTCATCCAACTTATTATCCAGAAGGAATGTCGAACGTTTTGTTGGAGGCATGTGCGAGTGGTCGACCAATTATTACAACTGATCGACCTGGTTGTCGAGAAATTGTTGATGATGGGATAAATGGTTTTGTTATTGCAGAACAAAATAGCAAAGATTTAACCGATAAAATAGAACAATTTCTCCATTTAAATCTAGATCAAAGAGAAAAAATGGGGGTTACCGCACGAAAAAAAGTAGAGCGGGAATTTGATCGACAAATTATAGTATCTAAGTATCTTGCTGAAATACAAAATATTAGATAGAAGGTGACGCGAATGAAGATTTGTATTTGTGTGGGAACTATTTTAGGTATAGGTGGAATTCAGAGAGTAATTTCACTTTTTGCAAATGAATTAGCTAAAAGGCATGAGGTTACAATTTCTTCTTTCGATACGCCTGAAAAAATATCTAATTCAAGTTACAAATTAGATAAAAATATAAATTTTGTTGAATTTCCAAAGAGCAAAATTGCGTCTAATATTCTTTATAGAATTATGAGGAGAATACTATTTAAAGTTGTAAGGAACGACAAATTTTTAGAGAGGATAGATTTTCCTAAATTTATGCGAAAGAGACTGGTAACTTTTTTTAATCAAGGTGAATATGATGTTGTAATAGGCGTTGCTTGGCTTCACAGTCTTTGGCTGGCAATGGTTGCTCCAGAAATAAAAGCTAGGACGATAGGTTGGCAACACAATTCATATGATGCTTATTTTTGTACTCCTGGGCGATATGCCTGGAAGAAAGATAACCTTTTTAGAAAGTATCTTCCAAACCTTGATGAATACGTTGTTTTGAATGAAATAACTAAAGAAAAGATAGATGCTAACTTTGGAATTGATTCAACTGTCATTTACAACCCTAAGAGTTATGTTTCTAAAGAAAAGTCAGATATGGAAAGTAAGGTTTTTCTAGCAGCTGGACGTATGGTTTATGCCAAGGGATTTGATACTCTGGTCGAAGCTTTTAGAATTTTTGCTCAAAGAAATTCAGATTGGAAGTTATTGTTAGTCGGTGACGGAGAGGAACTTCCAACAATAAAGAATAAAATTAAAAAATATGGACTAGAGAAAAGAATTTACACTCCTGGAAAAACTAGTGACATAAAAGAATACTTCCTACAATCTTCGGTATTACTTTTACCTTCAAGGTGGGAAGGAATGCCGATGATAGTGCTTGAATCACTTGAAATGGGATGTCCAATTGTTGCATTTGATATTGATGCAATGAGACCCCTAGTTACTAATGGGATGGAAGGATTGATTGTTAAAGAAAAACAAGATGCCAATGCTTATGCTCAAGCAATGTTAAAAATAGCCGAAAGCGAAGATTTACGAAAGCAAATGCATCAAGCATCTATAAAAAAGGCAAATCGTTTTTCCGTAGATAAAATAATGAATGAGTGGGAAAAATTATTTAAGTGATAGTGTATGTTGAAATAATTATGAGAGAGTGAAAGTAATGAAAATTTGTATTTGGTTAGGAACTATTTCTGATATAGGTGGAGTACAAAGACTATGTACACTTTTAGCGAATGAATTAGTTAAGGAAAATGAAGTTACCATCGCTTCCTTTGATACACCTGAAAAATTAGCTAATGCGGTTTATAAATTAGATAAAAGAGTAAAATTCGTTGAATTTCCTAAGAATAAAGTTGCTTCTAACATTTTTTATAGAATTATGCGGAGAATACTGTTCAAACTTATAAGAAACGACAAATATTTAGAAAAAATAGATTTTCCTAAATTTATGCGAAAAAGATTGGTAGATTTTGCTAATCAGGGAGAATACGACGCTATCATAGGGGTTCATTGGTACCACAGTCTATGGTTAGCGATGATTGCTCCAGAAGTAAAGGCAGAGACAGTAGGCTGGCAATTGACAGACTTCAATGCCTGCTTTAATATTCCAGGTCAATATGCTTGGAGAAAAAAAGTTCTATTTGAAGAGTATATCTCTAATCTTGATCATTATGTTGTTTTAAACGAAAGAACTAAAGAAAAAATTGATACTAACTTTGGGATTGATTCAAGTATTATCTACAATCCTCGAAGCTATACATCAAAAGAAAAATCGGATATGAAAAATAAAGTCTTTCTTGCAGCTGGACGAATGGTACATGTAAAAGCTTTTGATAATTTAGTAGAAGCATTTAAGATTTTTGCTCAAGAAAATTCAGACTGGAAATTATTATTGGTTGGTGATGGTGAAGATCTTCCGATGATAAGAGATAAGATTAAAAAGTATGGATTGGAGCAAAGAATTATTACTCCTGGGAAAACAGATGATATAAAGAAGTATTTCTTACAATCTTCTGTATTACTTTTACCGTCAAGATGGGAAGGAATGCCAATGATAGGCCTTGAAGCGTTAGAAATGGGCTGTCCAATTATCGCGTATGATATAGATGCAATGGGACCGATCATTTCAGATGGTTCTAACGGATTAATTGTCAAAGAAAATCAAGATGTAAATGCTTATGCGCAAGCAATGTTAGAAATAGCTGAAAATCAAGCTTTGAGAGATCAGATGCGTCAAGCAGCACTTCAGAAAGCAAATCAATTTTCTGTAGGTAAGATAATGAGTGAGTGGGAAAAGATATTTAAGTAAAAATTTCTGGATAGAAAGTAGGTGGCAACAATGAAAATTTTATTTGTTAACAATGGTCTAGCAGGCGGTGGTGTTGAGAAATTATTAAACGATATGTTGCCACTAATTAATGAAAGCGGAAATTACTGCGAGTTACTGATTTTATTTGATGATGATGCTAAATATTTGGAATCATTACGAAATAATGGAGTTAAGGTTCAGATTATTCCTAAAAAAATCTATAATAAAGGACATTTTCAACGAATACTATACATAATGAACTATATAAAGAACAATGATTTTGACATAGTTCATGCTAATGAATTTCCATTAATATATTATTGTTCCATCATAAAAACAATTTTAGGAAAAAAGATACCCAAGTTGGTAATGACAGAACATAATACTGATAACAGGCGTCGTCATATTAAGTTAAGTCGACCATTAGAGAAACTAATCTATCGAAATTATGATAAGGTTACGTCAATTAGCGATAAGGTGCAAGAGGTTCTGTTGGATTGGTTACGACCAAATGATAGAGACAAATACGTAGTTGTCTATAATGGAATAGCTGCAGAAAACTTTAGAAATTCTAAGCCATATGAAAGAAGTGATTTGGTTCCAGAGATTAGTGAGAAAGATAAGTTACTTTGTATAATTGGATCGCTAACTGAACAAAAAAATTATTTTTTTATGCTAGAAGTTATGGAAAGCTTGCCTGATAACTATCATGTACTATGTCTGGGTGAAGGACCATTGAAACAAAAGATTATTAGTAAAATTCAGCAAAAAGGGCTACAAAAAAGAGTGCATTTATTAGGATTTAGAAAAGATGCTGCTAGAATTTTAAAAACGGTTGATGTTTTAGTTATTCCATCACTTTGGGAAGGATTTGGCTTAATTGCAGTAGAAGCGCTGGCTAGTCAAACTCCAGTTGTGGTATCAAACGTACCTGGATTAGCTGAAGTAGTTGGCGATGCAGGAATTAAGTGTTCTGTAAATAATGTCGATGAGTTCACACGAGCAATAAAAAAAGTAACTAATGATAATGAATATGCGCGTCAACTAGCTAAATTAGGTAAAAAACAGGTTAATAAATATGACGTAAGAAAAATGACTAAAGATTATTTAAAACTATATAAGCAATTATTAGAGTGAGGGGGTGTAAGAATTGAAATTTTGTGGAGTGGTAGTTTGGTATAATCCTGCTGCTGATGTTTTGGATAATATCAATTCTTATATTGCTGAAATCGAGAAATTATATATTATTGATAATTCAAAAGATAGTCATATCAACTTATTAGATAATTACAAATATCAAAATAAATGTGAGTACATTCCTTTACATAAAAATCTAGGCTTGGCATATGCTTTAAATGTAGGTTGCAAAAAAGCAATTGAAGATAGATTTGACTATGTTCTAACAATGGATCAGGATTCAATATTTGAACCAACAGCCGTTAGTAAATTAAAGTTAGCGGCTCAAAAAGATGAACGATATGGCATCATTTGTCCAAATGTTAAATCCATTTATCATGATGAGAAAACTAATTTAGACAAAGTAGCATATTTAAAATGGAAAAAGGAAGAATTTAAAGAAATTCCCTGGACAATGACTTCTGGAAGTTTAACCTCACTTAAAGCTTATACTGATGTTGGTGGCTTTGATGATGATTTATTTATAGCCCATATTGATATAGATTTTTGCATCAGACTGAAACAAAATAACTGGGAAATTTTAATGGTAGGATCAGCAGTTATTAAGCAACGTTTTGGAAATTCTAAACCAGTGCGAATTTTATGGAAAAAAGTTCACCCATCATTTGCTAGCCCTGTGCGAACATATTATTTATTCAGAAATCAGAAATATCTAGAAATGAAATATGGAAAAGAGATTCATAAATTTATAGGAGTAGATTTATGGAAATTCTTTGTAAAAATTACTTTGTTTGAGAAACAAAAACTAAAGAAATACTTGATGATGCTTCAAGGATATAGGGATGCTAAAGCAAACAGAATGGGAAAGTATAAAGATTAATGAGTGATAACTATGGAAAAATTGTTAACAATATTAACTCCTACACATAATCGAGGAAAGTATTTGGGAGATATTTTTAAGGTACTTCAACAACAAACAAATCAAAATTTTGAGTGGATGATTGTTGATGATGGTAGTACGGATAATACGAAAGAAATCGTAGAGTCGTTTATTGAAAGTAACAAATTAAGAATTAGATATTTCTATAAGGAAAATGGTGGGAAGCATACTGCTGTAAATTATGGATTAAAGTATATTTCTACAAAATTAACAGTTATTTTGGATAGTGATGATACTTTTACAAATGATGCGGTTGAAGTAATCGAGAAAACTTACAACGAAAATAAAAATGAAGAAAATATTTGCGGCTTTACTTTTTTAAGACAGAGAAAAAATGGTGAACTATTTGGGAAAGCCTTTCCTAGAGAAGGTAGATATAATTTCTCAAAATGGAGATTAAGCAAAATTTCTACTGATGAAAGATGCGATGTATTTTATAGTGAAATTATGAAACAATATCCATTCAGTGAGTATGAAGGTGAAAAATATATTGGTGAAAGTACGATGATGATTAAGATGTCATATAAATACGATATGATTGGTAAAAATATTGTGATTGGCATTTCAGATTACTTAGAAGGTGGTTTGACTGACAGTAATAGAAGGTTAAGGTTACACTCTTTATTGGGAAGTATAGAGTACTGTAATTTATGCATGATGCCAGGAATATATTGGAGAAGAAGATTAAAATCAGCTCTTTTATATGATACATATGGATTTTTGAAAAATATAGGACCTGGGAAACTCATTAACGATAGTAATGCACCATTGTTGACGACGATATTTTATCCAATATCTATAATCATAGGAAGGTATTGGAAAAATAAATATAAATTATAGGAAGTGATGATATGGTTTATTATTTGGGAATCGCAACTTTAATATTTATGGGCTACTTCACTTCCAAAAATAGTGATAAATATTTAAATGCTATGCTATGTATATTATTTGTGTTTATTGCCCTACATAATCCCTACATAACAGGAACAGATGGTAGATCATATCGAGCATACTTTAAGGAAAATATTCCAACCTTATTTCATTTTTCTGAGTACAATCATACATATGAAATTGGCTATGCTTTGCTTAACTCACTAGCTAAGACCATCCATAATGACTACTTTATTTTTCAGTTAATATATAGTTTTATTGCTATCTTTTTATTAGGATTGGTTTTGAAGAAAACTAAATTGGCTGATCAGGAAAAAATATTATTATTGTTTGTTTACTTTTGTTATCGCTTTTTCCAAAATAATATGGAATTTTTACGCCAAAATATTGCGATTTTATTTATCTGGTTAGCTGTTCTTTCAGTAAATGATTATTACCAAGAAAAAGGTAAGGATAAAATTAAATATTTACTAACGATTATTGCTTGGACTTTCCACCGAAGTGCGATCTTTAATTTGATATTATTACCATTGATTGAGAGATTGAAAAGGACTGATACTAAAAAATTGGTAATAATAACTTCAGTTGCTTCTTTTGGAATTTTATTTCTGGGAAATGGTGTAATTTCAAAGATTGTTCAGTTTGCGATAATAATTGGTGGTGAAAGATATGCTTCATACTTGATTAGTCCGGGAGAAGTGGTATTACCGATTAATTTGGTTAATTATGGGATTCGCTATGTATTTTATATTATGTATTTTTTGAGTATTGATAACTATGAATATGGCAAGAAGAAAACTACTTTGGTAGTTGCAAGTCTAGCAATTATTTGTGGCTCCATTAATCAAAATATATTCACTAGATTATTAGAATATTACATGATAGGAATTTATATAGCAATTGTTAAAAGTAAACATCTGATAACAGCTGGAAGATCTAGAAATTTGTATTTGTTAATCTTGTACGTAGCTTTCATGATCATTCTAGCAAGAAATTTAATGTCTGTATCCAGTGGTACATATATGAATTATCAATTATATCCATTTAAATAAGGGGGGTGGATTGAGATGTCAGCTAAAATAGGAGTATTAATCCCATATTTTGGAAAGTTACCAAATTATTTTGATGCATGGTATCAATCAGCAACTCAGAGTAAAAAGGTAGATTTTATTTTTTATACAGATTGTAAGATAGAACCGACACAAAATATTATTGTGCATAATTGTAGTTTTACGGACTTTCGTAACAAAATTCAGAGTAAATTTAATTTTAAAATTAGTTTAGAAAGGCCATATAAAATTTGTGATTTTCGACCAGCTTATAGCTATATTTTCCAAGAAGAGCTAGAAAAATATCAATTTTGGGAATATTGTGATTTAGATCTTATTTTTGGTGATATTGATAAATACTTGTCTGATGAACTTTTATCTGAAAATTTCGTAATCGGCAAATATGGACATTTTTCTATATACCAAAATAATGAAGAAATAAGATATCTTTTTATGGATGACGGAGTATATCCAGAAAAAAATTATCGAGAAGTATTCCAAAACAACGATGCCTTCTACTTTGATGAATTTGGAGGAATGATGTTAAAGAAACCTAGAAATGGGTATAAAACTTATCCTTTGAAAATAGCTAATTTCTTGCCGATGTTTCCGTATTTTAATAATCGAGGAGAATCAGTATATATAAAGTGGAGTAATGGTAAAGTATATACGATTTCTAAAGATAATCATTTAGAAGAATACTTTTATGTACATTACAGTAAAAGAAAATTTAATCTTCATAAGAGTAACAAGAGCTCGAAAATAATTATAACACCTAGCGATATTTACACGGGATATGATAATTTACATATTAAACTAAAAGATGCTAAATTAGGTAAATTTTACTACTACAAATATATACTAAGAAGGATATATAGCCATCGTAGTAATATTAGAAAGTTAATTCAACGAATGATTTGGAGCTGTGATTTGAAAAAGTATGTTGCTAGTCTTAATGATAAGGAAAATTTTTAGTAAGGGGGGTGTGATATATGAAAGTAATAGCATTTTATTTACCTCAATATCATGAGATAAAAGAAAATAATGAGTGGTGGGGTAAAGGTTTTACCGAATGGACGAATGTAAGAAATTCTAAGCCTTATTTTAAAGGACATAATATGCCACGACGCCCATTAAATGACAATTACTATGATCTAACAGATGTAAAAACGTTGTTATGGCAAAAAAATTTAGCTAAAAAATATGGTATTTATGGATTTGCATATTATCATTACTGGTTCGAAGGAGAAATGTTATTGGAAAAACCAGCCGAGATAATGTTACAGCATCCAGAAGTAGATATGCCATTCTGCTTTTCCTGGGCAAATCATACTTGGTCGCGAGTTTGGGCAGATAAGACAAATAATATATTAAAACTTCAAAAATATGGCGATGAAAAAGATTGGAAACGTCATTTTGATTACTTATTACCTTTCTTCAAAGATAAACGCTATATTAAAGAAAATGGCCGACCAGTAATGATAATTTATAATCCTTTAGGTGTAAAAGAATTCCCTGAAATGATGAGAAAGTGGCAACAATGGGCTAAAGATGCAGGTTTACCAGGAATTTTTTTCTTGCATCAACAAAATGAGTATGATCATCATAAAGAACCTGGTGGCGATCTATTTGAAGGTGGAATTGAGTTTCAGCCTAATCGAGCTGTAGTGGAATACATACGTAAAAGTTTAACTTTTAAATTGGAAGCTTTAGGTAGCAGAATAGCAGATAAAATTCCTGTATTAGTCTGCAAACATACTATGAAACATTATGGCTATGATGATATTTGGAAAATTATCTTAAAACAACAGCCTAAAGGTAATGATTGGTATCCAGGTGCTTTTGCAGATTGGGACAATACTCCACGTAGAAAGAATAAGGGTGTATTTTGCGATGGAACGAGTCCAGAAAAATTTGAATATTATTTAACACAACAGATAAAGAGAGCTAGGGATATTTATTATAAGGATTACTTGTTTATGTTTGCCTGGAATGAGTGGGGAGAGTCTGGTTATTTAGAGCCAGATACGAAGAACGGTTATAAGATGCTAGAAGCGGTGCGTAAAGCATTGATAGCTAATGATGAATTCCCAGATTTTAATAAGTAAAAAGTAGAAAGGAGCTATGATTTTATGAAGAAAATAAAAGTTAATATAGTAGTTCCTAGTTTAGTGCAAGGTGGAGGCTTAAGAATAATCTTCTCTTATGCTAATTACTTAGTGGAACAGGGACATGATGTAGTTGTTTATGTTCCTATTTTGTATGTATGGCCAAAAGTAAGAAATAGTAAAATTAATTGGAAAACTAGTGCAGGAAATTTCTTAAGAGGTAATAAGGTAAAGTGGTTCGATAATAAATTCAAGATTAAGCCTGTATTTAAATTTCAGACGCTTATATCAGAAATGCTGATATTGTTATAGCGACTGCTTGGCAGACTGCACAAACAGTATATAATTTGGCTGATAGTAAGGGTAAGAAAGTATACTTTATTCAAGGGTATGAAGTAAATGATGAAGGTACTAATAAAATTGAAGTTGAAGATTCGTATAAATTAGGTATGAATATGTTCACAATTGCTAATTGGTTAGAAGAATTAGTCGAGGCTATTAGTGGGCAAGAAGTGAAAGTTATTCGTAATTGGACTAAGGACAGCGAGTTCATCCAAGGAGAGAAACAAGTAAACGATCCTAGAGCAATAATTATGTTAGGGAATACAGCAGCACATAAAGGATGGAATCTAGGACTAGAGGTTTTGAAGGAAGCTCAAGAAAAATATAACTGTCGTATTATTTTATATGGCATTAGACAAATTCCCGATTTACCTGAATCATTTGAGTTCTATCAACAGCCTAAGAGAGAGTTGCTGATGAGATTATATAGTGAAGCAGATATTTGCTTATTTCCAAGTATCAGAGAAGGATGGGGATTAACTGTTACGGAAGCGATGGCTCATAAATGTGCGATTGTTGGTAATAATACTGGGGTAGTATTAGAAATTTGCGAAGATGGAAAGACAGCTTTAATTTCTGAAAGTAAAACAGCAGAAGACTTAAAAAATAAGTTGTTTAAAGTAATTGAAGACGAAAAATTAATGAAAAAGTTACAAGATAATGGATATGAGTTGGCTAAAAAATATGCTTTTAGTAACCAAAGTAAATTATTTGAAGAGTACTTATTATCATTAGTTAAATAAAGTGTAAATGAGGAATGGATATGAAAAGTTCAAGAGTTGAAAATTCAATTAGAAATACAATTTATGCACTTAGTACTCAGATTTTTTCTATGTTAATGTCTTTTGCTGTGCGTACTGTTTTTATCTATACTTTTGGTAAAGACTACTTAGGTTTTAATGGTTTATTCAATAATATCTTTTCCATATTATCGTTAACTGAATTAGGTATGGGAATAGCTATTGTTTATTCTATGTACAAACCAGTAGCCCAAGAAGATCATAGAAAAATAGCAGCTTTATTAAATTTGTATAGGACTTTTTATAGAATAGTTGGGTTTACTGTTGCTGCTTTGGGGTTGAGCTTACTTCCATTTCTAAATTACTTAGTTTCAGGTATAAGAGATATTCCAGAATTGGAAATTATTTACTTGTTATACTTATCTAGTTCAGTCATAAGTTACTTTTTTGTATATAAAAAGAGTATTTTGATTGTATATCAACAGGACTATATTTCATCTAGGATCAATCTAATAATCAATTCTCTACAAGGAATTATTCAAATTGCCATTTTAATACTTTGGCATAATTACATTTTGTATTTAATAATATTAATATTAGCGGTGTTTTTTGATAATATGCTAAATTCTCTTTATGTTGATCATAAATATCAATATTTAAAAGAATACCGTTCAGAAAGAGTGGATAAAGAAACTAAACAGAAAATATATACAGACGTTAAAGCATTATTTGTTAGCAAAATTAGTTCAGCGATAGTAACTTCAACAGATAATTTACTAATTTCTGCATTTATTAGTACAATCATACTAGGACTATATTCTAATTATATGATGCTGATCAATGTTGTTAATGTAATAACAAGTAGAATATTAGATTCTTTGACAGGTAGTGTAGGTAATTTAATCGCAGTTGAATCAATCGAAAGAGTCTACTTAATTTTCAAAAGAGTCTGGTTTATTAACTATTGGTTAGTCGTATTTAGTTCAATATCATTTTTTATTTTAGCCAATCCTTTCATTACTTTATGGGTAGGAAAATCATATCTTTTAAGTAGTGGAATTATTTTCATGATAGCATTGAATCTTTTTATGCGGTTGATTAGGAATACATTTATCATGTTTAATAATGCCTTTGGACATTTTGTAGAATTAAAAAAGAAAAATATTATTGAGCCAATTATTAATATAGTGGCATCTTTATTATTTATCTTAGTATTTAAAATGGGAATAATCGGTGTTTTACTAGGTACTTTTGTTAGTAACATTACAACTAATTTTTGGTTTGAACCATATTTGATATTTAAGAAATGCCAAGTTAGTTTAAAGGAATATTTTAAAATAGCTGCTAATTATTTGTTAACAAATATTGTAGCTGGGGGGCTAACGTACATACTTTGTGATATTTGTTTAACAGGAAACAGTTGGGTATTATTTCTTATTCGAATAATAATCTGTTGTGTAGCTATTAATTTGGTAATAATTCTATTTTATCGAAAAACAGATGAATATCAGTATTTTATGATGTTAGTTAAGAAAGTTTTGAAATTAAGTAGGTGAAGGCGATGAAAAAAATAGATTTAACTGGAAAAAGAATTTTGATAACTGGCGGGGCTGGTTTTATTGGTGCTAATTTGATCTTGTCTCTGCTACAGACAGTTAAGAGTGTAAATATTTTAACAGTCGACAACATAAATGATTACTATGATGTTTCCTTAAAAGAATGGCGCCTTCAACAAATAGAGTCAGAAGCTACTCAACATGAAGAAAGTAAATTTGAGTTCATTAAGGGAGACATTTCTGATGTTGGATTAGTAAATCAAATCTTTGCTGATTTTAAGCCTGATATTGTGGTTAATTTAGCAGCTCAAGCTGGAGTTAGAAATTCAATTACTAATCCAGATGCCTACATTAAGAGTAATATTATTGGGTCTTACAATATTTTAGAAGCATGTCGCCACTCTTATGATAATGAAAATGGCGTAGAGCATTTAGTATTCGCCTCATCTTCGTCAATTTATGGTAATGGTAAAGAAATACCATACAAGACTGATAGTAATACTGATAAACCAATTTCTTTGTATGCTGCTACTAAAAAGTCTGATGAAATGTTAGCTCATGTATACAGTTATCTTTTTGGAATTCCGATAACAGGATTAAGATTCTTTACAGTTTATGGACCAGGTGGAAGATCAGATATGGCATATTTTAAATTTACCAAGAAATTGATAAACGACGAAAAAATTCAGATTTTTAACTATGGGAATTGTCGTCGTGATTTCACTTATATTGACGATGTAGTTGAAGGTGTTAAGCGTGTAATGTCTGGAGTTCCAGAAAAGTCAGAACAAGATTTAGAACCAGCTTATCGAATTTACAATATTGGGAATCATCACCCTGAAAATTTGATGGAGTTTGTAAAAATTTTACAAGACGAATTAGTAAGGGCAAATGTTTTACCAAAAGATTATGATTTTGAAGGTCATATGGAATTAGTTCCGATGCAACCAGGAGATGTGGCTGTTACATACGCTGATATTAGTGAATTAGAGAAAGATTTTAACTTTAAACCAGATACTAGATTAAGAGTAGGTTTGAGAAAATTTGCTGAATGGTATCGAGATTTTTATGAGTTAGGGAAGTGATAGTTATGGAAAATAGATTAAATATAGCAGTAGCTGGAGTGGGCTACGTGGGAATGTCATTAGCTGTGTTACTTGCCCAGCATAATCATGTATCAGCAGTTGACACAGTTCCTGAGAAAGTAGAATTAATTAATAAACGACAATCCCCAATTCAGGATGAATATATTGAAAAATACCTTGCAGAAAAAGAACTAGATTTACAGGCAACTACTGATGGGAAGGAAGCTTATTGTCAGGCGGATATAGTGATTATAGCGACTCCCACCAATTATGATGTGGTTAAAAACTATTTTGATACAAGTTCCGTAGAAAGTGTAATTGAAATGGTTTTAAGTGTTAATACCCACGCAACGATTGTCATAAAATCAACAATCCCTGTAGGTTATACAGAGTCAGTTCGAGAAAAATATCAAACAGATAGGATTATTTTTAGCCCTGAATTTTTGCGTGAATCTAAGGCTTTATATGATAATTTATATCCAAGTCGAATTATTGTAGCGACTGATAAGAGTGATGAGAAGCAACTTAAAGCCTCGCAACAGTTTGCAGAATTATTGCAAGAAGGTGCAATAAAAGAAGATATTCCAGTATTATTCCCTGGATTTTCAGAAGCTGAAGCAATAAAATTATTTGCTAATACCTACCTTGCTTTGAGAATTTCATTTTTTAATGAATTAGATACTTATGCTGAATCTAGAAATTTGAATACCCAAGACATTATTAAAGGTGTATCATTAGATGAAAGAATTGGAGATCATTATAATAATCCGTCTTTTGGTTATGGTGGATATTGTCTGCCTAAAGATACTAAGCAATTATTGGCCAACTACCAAGATATCCCAGAAGACTTAATTGAGGCAATTGTGAAATCTAATAGTACAAGAAAGAGTTTTATTGCTGATCAGGTTTTGAAAAAGGCTGGTTATTATGATTATTCTCAAGATATGATTTATAATCCAAACGAGGAAAAGCAACCAGTTGTTGGTGTTTATCGTTTAACTATGAAATCTAATTCTGATAATTTCCGTGAATCTTCAATTCAAGGAGTAATGAAGCGTGTAAGAGCTAAAGGGGCACAGATTATAATTTATGAGCCAACTTTGGATGGTAATACAACATTCTTTGGTAGTCAGATTATTAACGACTTAGAGAGATTTAAGCAAATGAGCGATGTCATAATTGCTAATCGATATGAAAAGTGCTTAGATGATGTAGAAGAAAAGGTATATACACGTGATATTTTTAAACGTGATTAGAGTAATTTAATTATGAGTAAACAAATAAAAATACTATTTTGCTTTCACTATTCGATTCTAAATAATGGTGGAGTCCGTTCGATGGTTGATATTATTGAAAATATAATTAAGAAGGATGGAGTAACAGTATATGTTGTATATCCTACTCGCAAGGAAACGGCTATTAATTATTTAGAAAAATTAGGTGTAAAGACGATCTGTTTACCTTTTTATAAGCTCAATAAAAATGGAAGAAAAGGAATGTGGAAATATATAATTAAGAAAATTATGTCGCCATTTTTATTTTTTAAATTAAGGCAGATAGTAAAGAGAGAAAAGATTAGTATTATTTACAGTAATACAATTGTGATAGATTACGGCTTTATTTTAAGTAAAATGACTAAGTTTCCTCATATATGGCATATAAGAGAATTTGGAAAAGAAGATCATGGCATTGTGTTAAGAGGTGGAGAAAAAGCCTTATATCGTAAGTTGAATGAATCTAAAGGAATAATCTATATATCAAAAGCGATAAAGGAGAAATACTCTCCTCATATAAAAAAAGGAATTCTTCAAGAAGTAATCTATAATGACATTTCAAAGGATTTTATAAATAGAAAAACTAATTTTAATATTGATCCTGATAATTCATTGAAAGCGACTATAATTGGAGCAATTCAAGAAGGCAAGGGACAATTAGTCGCAATAAAAGCAGTAGAAAAAGCCAATAAATCAGGTGCTAAAATTGAATTGCATATATGTGGGAAAAAAACAGGATCTTATTACAATGAAGTAAACAATTATGTGAAAGATCATAAGTTATCTGATCAGATATACTTTGATGGTTTCAAAACAAAAATGAATAAATATCGTTCTGATATGGATATTGGAATTGTAGCATCTAAAAGTGAGGCTTTTGGAAGAGTAACAGTTGAAGGAATGCTCAGTAATTTAGCAATGATAGGTGCTGATAGTGCTGCTACAAGTGAGCTAATAACAGATAATGTAACAGGTTTATTGTATAAAAATGGAGATATTGATGAATTAGCTGAAAAATTAGTGTACTTATATAAAGACAGGAAGAAACTGAAAGAGTTAGCTATCAATGGATTTGATTTTGCAAAGAAATTTACAGAAGGAAATGCAGCAAACGAGATTTATAATATGATTGCTGAATTGAATTGATTATTGTACAAGAAGTGATAGCTTGTGAAAATTTAAACTACGATGTAACTGTCTGATAGTCTATGTTAGATCTGAAAGAAAGGGAAAATATTATGAATATTGGATATATTTCGCCAACTAATCCATTTGTAGATAAGAAAAGATGGTCAGAAACTAATTATAGTACTAGAGAAGCATTAGAATTGGCAGGGCATACAGTTGAATGGATAAAGTATGATAATACCAATTTATTTTTGAAAATATATAATAGAATTATTTACAAGTTAATATATGGGAATGGGACACCTGCTTATTCTAGGTTATCCAGCTGGTTAAAAGTAAAAACTATCCATGAAAATTTAGAAAAGTATGATGTGATTTTTATACCGGGACAAATAGATTTGGTTGCGGGTTTAAAAACAAAAACTCCTATAATTTATTATGGGGATGGGACAGTTCCTTTAATGGTAGACTATTACTGGTTTAATTTTACTAAAAGGGCTATAAATGAAGCAAAAGAGTTAGAATTAAAAGCAGCTAGGAATGCTAGCATAAATATATATGCATCAAATTGGGCTAGAAATTCTGGAATTAAAGAATATAAAATACATAGTTCTAAAGCAAAAGTAATACCATTTGGAGCTAATTTATCATATGCAGATACTGATAACATTAGTAATATAGATAAAAATGATAGAATTAATATTATTTTTTCAGGAGTTGATTGGAAACGAAAAGGTGGAGAATTAGCTGTAAACGCTTGTGAAAAATTAGTTGAAGATGGCTATGATGTAAGACTTACAATAGTAGGAATAAAAGATCTAGATTATAGAGTGAAGGGTCTTGATTTTATAGATTATTTGGGATTTTTAGACAAAGAAGATGAAACTCAATATTTGAAGTACTTAGATGCATGGAGAAAAGCAGATATATTGTTATTACCAACGAGAGCTGAATGTGCAGGTATTGTTTTCAACGAAGCATCAGCTTTTGGAGTTCCTTCTCTTTCTGTAGATACAGGTGGAGTAGCAGATTATGTGAAAAATAACATTAATGGATATAGGATGCCGCTGTCAGCCAATGGTGAAGATTTTGCATTAAAAATAGAAGAATGGATAAAGGAAGATAAACTTAGTACACTCTCTAAAGGGGCAAAAAAAATATATAAATCAAGAAATAATTGGAGAACTTGGGGAATTAGTTTTAATAAATTATTAGAAGATAGTAATATTTTTAAAAAGTAATTACTTATGAAATATTGATGAATTAGCTGAGAAATTAGTGTACTTGTACAAAGACAGGAAGAAGCTGAAAGAGTTAGCTATCAATGGATTTGATTTTGCAAAGAAATTTACAGAAGGAAATGCAGCTGATGAAATTTATGATATGATTACTAAACTGAATTAATTATTACGGAGATGGATTAAGTATGAAAAAATTTAAGTTTTTAATACGTTCATCATACTTATTTGTATTATTAGAAATATTCTACTATTTAAGAATAGCGCCTCAAGTAATCGGCACACATTTTGTAAGTGATAATATTCCTGATAGTTTTGGAAATAAATATCAGCTATTTCTTTGGGAACTGCTAATATTAATTATGGGTGAAAGTATTATTTTAATAGAAAAAAACTGGCGTGTAAAAAATAAACTAGATAATTTACCAGAGCTATTGCCAAGAGAGTACAGATTATTAATAGTACCAGTGGTTATCATTATTATGGCAGGTTTTATAATGTTTCAACAAATAAGTGTTTAGAAAAGCTTTATTAAGAAGTGATTACGATAGTTATTGTAATTAACTTCTTATTTTTTTGTGTTTAGTTGTTGACATTAAAACAACAGGGTTGTATATTATAGTTGTTAATTATAAAACAACAAGTTAGGAGAAGATAATATGAAATATGGTATTACAGCAGCAACTGGTCATTTTGGTCAAGTAGCAGTTAAGGAATTAGTAGGTTTGGTAGGAGCAGACAATGTTGTCGCAATCGTACGTAATTTAGAAAAAGCTAAGCAATTGCTTTCTGATGATATTGAAATTCGTCAAGGTGATTATGATGATAAGAATAGTTTAGTTTCAGCTTTTGAAGGATTAGATAAGGTATTATTTATTTCATCTCAACCAGGTGGTAAAATTATACGTTTGGAACAACATACAAATGTAGTAGATGCTTTGAAGGAAACTAAAGTAGACTTTGTTGCATATACAAGTTTCCCACATGCTGATCAAGCAAAGTCAGCATTAGCCAGTGATCACACCGCAACTGAAAAATTAATCGTAGAAAGTGGCATTAAACATTCATTCTTGCGTAACAACTGGTATTTAGAAAACGAAGCTGGTTTCTTAAATGGAGAAGATATTGTATATGCTGCTGGTGATGGTAAAGTAGGTTGGGCATTGGAACGTGAATATGCAGAAGGTGCAGTAAAAGTACTTGTTAGCGATGAAACAAAAGATGTCTATGAATTTGCTGGTGCAAGTAGAAGCTACGCAGATTTAGCTAAGGCTGTCGGCGAAGTTTACGGTAAGGAAATCGCAGTAACAAATGTTGCTAGTGATGACTATAAGGCAGGTTTAGAAAAAGCTGGTCTAGACGAAAATACAATTGGATTCATTTTAATGATTCAAGATCTAATCAAGCAAGGTGAACTTACAGAAGAAACTTCTGATTTGGTAGATGTATTGGGTCATGAATTGAAAGCTTTGCCAGAAGCAATTAAAGAAGTTATTGGTCGCTAATTTGTTGAGTATTAACTATACCTTTGTTAAAATGAAGAAAGTTAGATTTGAGAGGTATAGCGATGAAACATTCATATAAACTAAGCGATGCAATTCATATTTTAACATATGTTGATATATACAAAAATGATGATTTAAGCAGCGCTAGAATTGCGGCAAGTATTGAAGCTAATGCTAGTGTTGTGAGAAATTTAATGTCAAAATTAAAAAAAGCAGGGCTGTTGAATAATCAGCCGGGAGTAGCTAGAGCAAGTTTAGCAAAGCCAGCAAGTGAAATTTCAGTTTTAGATGTTTATCGTGCAATTACATCAACTGCCAGTTTGTTGCATGTTGATCCTAAGACGAACCCTAATTGTGTAGTAGGTGCTAATATCCAAAATAGATTGGAAGAAGTATATCAGAGGGTGCAAAATGCTGCAGAGTTAGAGATGAGCCAGATTAGTATTCAAGATGTAATTGATGGAGTGCTAGAGAGCGAAAGATTGAAACAGAAGGCTGGTGGCGATGGTGAAAAACTTGATTAAAGGTATTGATCTAGATGCTGCCGGTCGATGCAAACATTACCATAAAGATGTAGATATTGCGGCCTTGAAATGTAGTCAATGCGATGAATATTATGCTTGTTATCAATGCCATGATAGTTTGGAAGATCATAAATTTGTAGCAAGCAATAAAGATGGTTATCCTGTGATGTGTGGCGTGTGTCGACATTTATTGACTTTTGACGAATATACAAGTAGTGCATGTCCAAATTGTCATTATGGGTTTAATCCGCGATGTAAATTGCATTATGAAATATATTTTGAAGATTAAGATCATTTTGAGTTAGTTAAAAGACACTAATTGTCTTTGATTAGGCTTAAATGTTAAATACAATAATCATTGAGATAGCTTAAAATCATGTTGTGATAAGCATGAGTTTTAGGCTATTTTTTGTGCTTTCGTCTCGATTTTCTTTCTCAATAGGGAAATAACTTGTAGGTAGAATAGTTTAATGGTTTAATTTGATTAAACAAAGAGAAAGTGTAGGTAGATAATGAAAGCAGCATACATTGAACATTATGGACAAGAAAAGTTAACTTTAGGTCAACTACCTAAACCTAAGATTACTTCAGCTAAACAAGTTTTAGTCAAAGTTCTCAAAGCAAGTGTTAATCCAGTTGACCTGAAAATTCAATCTGGGAAATTACGACCATTATTACATTTTCCAATGCCACTTATTTTGGGTAATGATTATGTGGGAATTGTTGAAGATATCGGAGAAGAAGTTAAATCAGTAGAAATTGGGCAATTAGTATTTGGACGCATCAGCAAGAAACAAATTGGAACTTTTTGTGAATATTTAGTTGATGAAGAAAATAATCTTGCTGCAGTCCCATCAGCATTGACACTCCAAGAAGCAGCAGGGTTGCCATTAGTTGGTTTAACTGCTTATCAAGCACTATTCGAGAAAATGAAAGCTAAGAGTGGACAATCGATATTAATTCATGCAGGAGCTGGAGGAGTAGGAAGCTTGTTAATTCAATTGGCTAAGATGCAGGGCCTGACAGTTATTACTACTGCAAGTCAACGAAATCATGCTTGGCTGTATTCTCTAGGAGCTGATCAAGTTATAGATTATCATAAAAATGATTTTACTGAAGTTTGCCCGCCGGTTGATTATGTTTTTGACACTATTGGACAAGAAACATTATTGCGCTCTTTTAAGGTAGTTAAGCCAGGCGGGAAAGTAGTATCTGTTTCAGGATTACCAGATGAAAAATTCGCTAAAGACTATGGTTTAAATATAATTTGGCAAAAGTTATTTAAGTTAGGTAGTTACAAGATAAGGAAAGCTAGTCAAAAAGCTAAAGCAGATTATGAGTTTCTATTCATGCATCCTGATGGAAAACAATTAGAGAAATTGGGTGAATTAGTTGCAGATAAGGAATTGGAAGTCAGACTTGATAAAGAATTTGCCTTTGATGATTTACAAGCGGCTTGTGATTATGTAGCGACTGGCCACGCTAATGGTAAAGTGATTATAGATGTAGTGGGATAAGATAAAAATTCGCACAATAAAAAGCAAGTAATCGATTTGTATTTAAACAAATTAATTACTTGCTTATTTTTATTCTTCTGCAGCTGTAGTAGGTTGTTCAGGAACATTGTCACCAGCATTGCCAGAATTGCCGGAATCATTGTTGGCATCTCCATCATCTGAAGGAGCAGGATTTGAATCAGTTGGAGTGCTTGCTCCGCTACCAGATCCACTGCCACTACCTCCACCTTGAGGAGCAGTATACCCGCCATAGTAGTAACTAGATGCTGGTGCTTGATATGTTGTAGTATTACCTTGACTTGTATTTTGTTGATTTGATGATGTGTCTTGTGTATCATCGCTTGATGAAACTGAACTTGAGTCAGTTGATTCAGATACACTTGAACTTACAGAACTGCTTTGTTCAGAACTGCTAGAACTTTCCTTTTTCTTCTTTTTATGTTTTTTCTTTTTAGCAGCTTCAGCCTTATCATGTGCTTCTTTTTTAGCCTTTTTAATGCTTTCTGCTTTTCGAGAACTTGCTTTATAAGAAAATAAACTTTCGTTAGAGGATTTACTTGATGACGTTATTGAACAAGCTCCTAGCGTCATTAATGTAAGCACAGAAAGAACAAAAATGCTTATTTTTCTCATTTATGTATACTTTCTTTTTTAGTACAGCTTTTAGCGACATCAGATTGCTGGTCGAAATATCTCACATTTAATACTATCTTATAATATTAAAACGGTCAACATTAAGAATAGTAGTAATTTAGCAAATGTTTTTGACTTAATAAAATCTGGTTGAAATTATGATTTGGTGTGATAAAATAAATTCGTCAAATATGAATTGTTTAGTGGGGGAAAACTATGAGAAAGTTCTTTTTAAGAAGACGAAATATTAAGATTAGTGAAGAAAATATCGCTGAGTATCATAGAAGAACTGAAGAGATGCAGAAGAAACGTCATTCTTATTTGAAACAAAGATTAGAAGCTTTAAATGACGGAATAATTGCAATTATTATTACGATTATGGTGTTAGAGGTGCCATTGCCTAATGGGCAAAATATAGCATCTTATTACAATTTTTTAGGTAGTCTATCTGTGTTTTTGGTAAGTTTCTTCGTTGTAGCTAATTTTTGGTACGAATTAGGACAATCATTGGCGTTGGTTGATGAGATTGATAAAGGAATAATCATTTTTGATTTTGTTTTTCTGGCAACTTTATCATTATTACCGATACTAACAAAATGGATGATGCATAATCCTAGTCAGTTAGCAGTGGTTAATTATGGGATAGTCTACATGGTCGCTAATTTACTTAAAACATGGTTAGCTCATAGCCAATTTCGAAAAGTACTAGGAGCCAAAAATAATATTTCTGAAATGATGACTAAAGTGATTATTGGTCGCTTTGTATTAACAGCAGTATTTAATTTACTTTTGATAGTAGCTGCTTATTTCTATCCTCAAATTACTTTATATGCATACTTGGCTTTGCCAATTATTGATTTCTTTTTTCCAGAAGATAAAGCCCCTCAAAAGAAGTTCTAGCATTTTGTTAGAACTTCTTTTGTTACATTTTAGTCCTTACCAACGTATATAATATAGGACGTCCAAATAGGCCAAAACGAAATGGCAGGAATTTAATATGAAAAACTTTGAACCCAATCGGGCATTTAATACAGAAGTCGCAGCAGCTTTAGGAATTTATCAAGCAATTTTGATTCAACAAATTCGCTATTGGCAAGAGAAGTCAACACATGAAATCGATGGAAGAAAATGGATTTATAATACTTATCAAGATTGGTCCAAGCAGCTTACATTTATTTCAGAGCGAACCATTAGGAGAGAACTAAAGAAATTAGCTGAATTAAAGATTGTTAGAGTTGCAAAATACAATATTTCAAAATTTAATCATACAAAGTGGTATTCACTAGATGAGGAGAAGCTACAAGAATATTTAGACAATAAAACACCTAAGTGTCGAAATGGACAAATTGGACAGGTAGAGTGTCCCAGGGAAGATAATGGAAATGGAAAATCTGGCCAATTCAGAACTGGACAAGTTGACCACTTCAAAGACAATAAAGTACCTAAGAATACATCATTAAATAATCAACAAAAGATAAAAGAAATCCTGGAATGTTTCAAAGAAGTTACCGGGCAGGTGTTTGATAAAGATAAATGGGGAATAAAGCTAATTAAAGAGAGATTAGCAGCTGGAAATGATGTAGAACAATGTAAAAGTATGATAGTTTTGAAAGCTAAACAGTGGAAAGGAACACATGTTGAAAAATTTATTCGCCCTCGAACATTATTTGGTGATAATTTCAGTAAATACTATGCTGAATGTTATGCATATCATCGTGAAAATAACTATTTTGTTGATGACAAAGAAGAAAACATTGATCGAGACAAACTAAATCAAGAAATAGATATGCTTTTAGCTAAGATTTGAATGTTACAATAATACTATTTTTTTCGTATATATCAGTGAGAGGAGGAATTTGGAAAAGAAGGGGGATTTTCAATGAAATTAATCTTAACGAAATTAACATTTTGTGGCTGGATTTTAGGTTTTAAGCAAAAAGTAAGCTTTGAAAGAACCACGATTGAAAAAGAACCTGAATATAAAACAAATAGAAGTGAGTGACAGACTTCTTGAATAATTAATATAAACAGGATTTAGAGTAAGTGGGAATTCGCTTTCATACTTGCTCTTTATATATTTATAAATTGTGATAAGATGTAGTTAGAAGCTAATATGGGGAGGTTTTAACTATGAATGAAATTGAATTGGCCCATGTAAATGATGTTGACAGATGCTTGGAAATTATTGATAGTGGTAAGAAATTTCAAAATGATCAGGGATTTGTTGAATGGACAGATGATTATCCTAATCGTGAAAGTATATTGGAAGATATTCTAGCTAATAAGGGATTTGTGTTACGTGTAGATGGTATCATTGCCGGCTATTTACGAATAGATTTTACAGGTATGCCATATTATAAAGAAATATTAGGAGATTGGCATACGGAAGAACCCTACGCAACAGTTCATAGTTTTGCAATAGCAGAAGAATATCGTAATCAAGGCCTAGCAAGTATTGCTTTGGAATTAGTGGAGAGATTGACATATGCTTGTCAAATTTATGGAGTTAGATTAGATACAGCTCTTGAAAATGAACGAATGAAACATATTTTGAAGAAGAATAATTATCAAATATGCGGAAAAGTTAATTTTAAGGGTGCAGATAGAGTGGCCTTTGATAAGGTGTTGAAAGAAAAATTTTAATAAGATCCAATCTTATACTTTATACGAAAAAGGATTGAAGAAAATGAGGAAAAAATACTTAGTTACAGGGGAGCTGGGTTTATCGGTTCAAACCTAATTGAAAAAATCATTTCACAAGGAGATGAAGTTGTTGTTGTAGGTAGGCATCTACCAGCTGAATGCAAAGAAGATGATAATAATTTAAAAGATAATATTACTTTTTATCAGGCTGACGTTACTGATTATGAGTTTATGGAACAGTTACTAATCAAAGAAAAATTTGATTATATTGTATTATTAGCTGCAGTTATTAGTATTTCAGGTACAATAGCTGAGCCTCTTAGCACACATTTTATTAACCAAGAAGCAATTTTATATATTTATGAAATCATTCGAAAGAACAAGTTAAAGGTAAAAAAGGTACTGTTTACATCCTCGTCAGCTGTGTATGGGAACATTGCTGATACACCTAGGCGTGAAGATATGCCAGTAAGTCTTGAAAATCCTTATGCAATAGACAAATTTGCAAGTGAAAGATATGCTATGTTTTACGAAAAAGTCTATGGTATTCCAACAGTTGCTGTGCGTTTCTTTAATGTATACGGGCCTAGGCAAAAAGCACAGGGGAAATCTGCAGGTGTATGTGCAATTATCTTAGACTGTTTGCTTAATGACAAGGAATTTAGATTAAATGGTGATGGAAAGCAAACACGTGATTATATGTATGTAACAGATGCAGTTGATGCTACTTTGATGTTACTGAAAGACCCCCAAAAATAAGTGGGAAAATCTTCAATGTTGCTTCTGGAAAATCGGTAAGTTTAATAGACTTAATAGTAGCTTTTGAAGAAATTACAGGTAAAAAGCTAAAAATTATACATAACAAGGGTTTGAAATTTGATACCAAAAATTCACTTGCGGATATCACGAAGCTTGAAAAAACCGGCTTCCTTCCTAAATATACGTTTGAATCAGGATTGAGACAATATGTAAAAGAAGAAAAACGCCGGTTGGGGTATAGTTAGTAAAGTAGGTTAACCTTTTCAATTAATTTATGATAGATACGTTGATTGAACCAAACTTCACTGACCTTAGAATCTAAGCTAGATAAATCAAGCCAAGCGATTTGACTATTTTCATCAGGCTTGATGCGCAATGGCATAGTAGTATCAGCTTCGAATAGGTAAGTAATGTTTAAATGTAAGTGCGAAGAAACATATTCTCCACGTTTTTCGTGTCCATCAACAGTTAGAACTTCAAGCGAGAAAATATCGTCTGATAAAAATTTAACATCAGTTAGGCCACTTTCTTCTTGAATTTCTTTGAGAATTACTTGCTTTAAATTAGAGTTGCCATCAGCATGTCCTCCAAGCCAAGACCAAGATTGATAGATATTGTGATAAGCCATTAGAACTTTATTTTTATCATGGCTGATAATCCAAGCTGATACGGTAAAATGAGCTAATTTGTTTTTACGAGTAAAAATATCTTTGGCATTAGCAAGTTGGTCAATAATAAGCTGCTTATCTTGTTTTTCTTGTTCGTTAAAAGGAATATATGATTTAAGTTGAGACATTAAGTCATTCATAGTAAATCCACCTCCTGAAAGATTGCAAATCAATTATAGCATTTAAAGAGAATGAAAAGACAGTCGAGAATGACTGTCTTTTTTCTATGTTCTATTAAAATAGCAGAATTTGTTCACGAGATATTTGTGGCATTCTTCAAGAATTTCATCTGTATTCATCGAATCAATATCATCACAGAGAAAAACAAAAATTTCTTTAATAAGTTGGTAAAGCATTTCCTTGGTATAAATATCGCGAGGAATATCTTTTAATGTGCCGATATCAATGGAAATCATAGAAATAGTTTTTTGTGCATCGAAATTTAGCAGATTTTCAACGGTATGCAAGAAATGAGCAGTAGCTTTTAAACTAGTTCTAAAACTTGTTTTCTGATTTAAAAAGGTAACGTAGCCTGATAAATCTTTGAATTTAAATGAGATGTCATGATGATTAGTATCCCAAATAGATTCAACTAGGTAAAGATTGATCCAAGTAGCAGGATGCTGAGAAGAACGAATGAAACAATGGGAGTCAGAAATAGCAGACGTATATGCCTGAAATTTATGATGTTTCTTGACCATCTCAGTAGTTAACTTGGTGAAACATATACCATTTATTTTATTAAATAGTGTTGTCGTTGAAAGTTTCGATAATATGATACCTTGGTTTTTATCAAAAATAATTGACTTATATTTTGAGTCATTATTATGAATATTGAAAGCGAAATAAGTAGAATTTCTATGAATTACATAGAAAGATCTATATTTTCCGATCTTCAATAATTTATCGATCGCAATCTCGCTATCAATATTAAACCAGTTACTGGTATATATCATATTTCCCCTCCTTTGAGTATTTTTTATATTTTATAAGTAAATAATCTATCAAAAAACCAATCGTAAATCAATATTTTTTTATTTATTTGTAAAATTAATTTTAGCTTACGGAATTTCAGAAAAATGACGTCAAATTAATTAGGTATTGATAAGTATTAAATTATAAGACTGATAACGAATACATGGTAAAAAATCAAGAGTAAAATATTTTGCAACACATCCTGAAATGAATATTTTTGATGAGGTGCATGAATTTTAAGACCTATTTATTCTTAATGAGTACAAGGCGCCAGTACAAATTATTTCTAGAGGTGAAATAGTGAAACGAGGGTTTGAATACGCATTGAAGAATAACGGACTTATTTATGGAGTACTAGCACAGTTAAATTACAAGGTGGGGCATCCTGATTTTGAGGATATGTTTGAAGAAGCGAGAATTTTACTAGCAGAGATATATACCGAATATTATCGTAAAGAAAATGCTAAAGAGGAATGCGGAAGTTATATGTTTCAGAAATTAAAGTGGCGCTTATTGGATAAACTAAGGCAAAAGAATCGTAAGCAAGTAGAAGTGTGTTTTAGTCAGTTAGCCAACGAGAATGATGAATTGCCTCAAATAGAAGAAATTATTGAAGTCGGAGATAACATTGAGATTAGCGATGCTCTGTATCAGTTATATAAAAGATGTACTGATAATGAAAAAATGTTGTTGAGCTATTATAGTGTAGGGATAACTAAGACTACAGAAATTGCAAAGCTGATGGGAAAATCACGAATGACAATTAATCGCTGGAGAAAAAGCATCCAAGAAAAATATTTAGAATTAAATAATGAAAAATAAAAATGCATGTTACAAATGGACAAAAAATTACGTATATATCTATGTAAGCTTCAAAATGAGCTTAACAATAATTTAAAGGAGGCCGTTAAAATGGCAAAAGAAGTTAAGAAATCTGTATTATACATTTATGGTACCAAGGAAGATGGAGATACGCGTCGTCGTTCCTACCATAATTTAGTGAATAATGTCGGTGCTGAAAAGTTATCTGCATTTGGAAAAATTATTGGTGAATTATCTGGAGAAGAAACTCAAGATATTGAAATTGTCGAAACTAGCATGGTTAAGGATTAATTAAGGAGGAATTTAAATGAAAGTTAGAGCATTAAATCTTGGATTCAAAGCAGCAGATGGAAAACATCATACATTAAAATTAAATAACGTATCTACAAATCTTGACGAAGGTAAACTTCGAGAAGCGATGAATAAGTTAGTTGAATTAGATATGTTTCAAGATAAATTTGGAACAAAGTTATATGCAGAGGCAGTTAGTGCGAAGTATGTTGATACAGAAACTCAAACAGTTTTTACAGTTGAAGACTAAATGAAACTTAAATAAGCAATAAGGCATGTCAGAAATGATATGTCTTTTTAACGTTGAAATAAATTTATTTAATGCTATAATCTTAAGTATAGAACATATGTTTGCTATAGAGGGAACTTATGCCAAATTATGTCATTGTAAGAAACAAAGATGAAAAGCCAATGGAATATTATCGACAAAAGACGAAGACATTTGTTGGAAGTCTTCAAAGTGCTAGTAAATGGAACAGTAAAAAAATGGCACAACCAGCTTATGATAAATTAATCAAAAGTGGTGAAAAGAACTTAGAAATAGTAGATAGCGATAAAGATGAGCAGGAAGTCATGAATATGTTGCTAGGTGGCGATGAAAATACTGGTTCGCAACATGCGATGGATGCGTTAGATAAGATAAAAGAAGTAACAAGTCCTAGAAGTTATCAGTATTGTAATCCAAAACTCAAACAAAAATATAGTAAGTTATTACAATCCAAACAAATAAAGACTATTGAAAAATTAATTAAGCATGTTTGGAAGCTAGTAAAATAAGGAATTCTAGAACTCTATATATTTTTTCGAACATATTTTTGATAAAAATACTGGACAGAACAATCGAACGTATGTATTATAAGTTACATAAAGAATGTACGTTCGAGAATAAAGTAAAGGTGAGATTAATATGAATCGAGTATATGAAGGAATCCAATTTGCAACAGTAACAATCACATTATCAGCAGTAATTACATTGATCACGTTATTCGTTACACCATCTGTATGGCAATTAATGTTGTTAATTACAGGAGAAGTTATCGTCATTAATGCTGCTTACTTGATATTTGTATTGGTATTACTAGGACTTAAGAACTTATTAGATTATTGGGAAAAGAATCAAAATAGATTTAAATCAGATAAATCTAAATTCAAATATTTAAATTAGATTTTTTCTATTGACTATTAGTAATTGATTTGTTAATATTTTAGTGTTGTATTTGTGCATATCACATCTGCAACCGCACGTTTTAAGTTTAAGTATCTCTTTGGAGGTCACTACATTACGGCGAGTCTAAGTATTTTAAGAGGAGGTGCACATAGATGTACGCAATTATTAAAACAGGTGGCAAGCAACTTAAAGTTGAAGCTGGTCAAACAATTTACGTAGAAAAGCTTGATGCAAAAGAAGGCGACAAGGTAACTTTTGATAAAGTTGTTTTTGTTGGTGGCGATAAGACAGTTATCGGTACTCCTTTTGTTGAAGGTGCTACAGTTGAAGCTACAGTTGAAAAACAAGGTCGTGCTAAGAAAGTTGTTACTTTCAAGTACAAGCCTAAGAAGCATCAACACACAAAGCAAGGTCATCGTCAACCATACACAAAGGTTGTTATTGACGCTATCAATGCTTAATTTGTCTAAAAGGTTGGTATTAGAATGATTAGAGCAAGATTTTTATATCGTGATAAGTTAATTTCTGGCTTTGAAATGCGAGGTCATGCTGATTCCGGCGAATATGGACAAGATATCGTTTGTTCAGCTGTTTCAGTGTTAGCTATAAATACAGTTAATAGTCTTGAGAAACTTGCTAACGCCAATTTGAATATCGTTTCTGATGATGAAAATGGCGGACTGTTAGAAGTACATGTTAGTGAGAACTTTCTTTCAAATGAAAGTGTAAAGTTATTATTAGCTAGTTTAAAACTAGGACTTGAAGATGTTGAAAAAATGTACGGTGATTTTATAAAAATCGAGAATAACTAATTATTAGGAGGTGCAATCATTATGTTAATGAATTTACAATTCTTCGCTCATAAAAAGGGTGGTGGTTCCACAGCTAACGGCCGTGATTCACAATCTAAGCGTTTAGGTGCTAAGAGTGCTGACGGACAAGTTGTTACAGGTGGTTCTATCTTATACCGTCAACGTGGTACACGTATTTACCCAGGTGTTAACGTTGGTATGGGTGGCGACAACACATTATTTGCAAAAGTTGCAGGTGTTGTTAAGTTCGAACGCAAAGGACGCGACAAGAAACAAGTTTCTGTTTACCCTGTTGCTGAATAATATATAGTGTAAAACGTCTTAAATCCTTGATAGGTAAGGATTTAAGACGTTTTTTTGTTATCGTTACTTTTTCAAAAGAGACTCTTTAGGATTAGTAATAATCAGATTGGAATATTAATTAATAATTGAAAATAATTTATTCTTTAGTACCATATTTTGACCATTCTAGCTGCATTTCTCCAGAAGTTTTCATGCCTGCTGGAGTACTTTGAAGTGCATCTTGTTCAGACATACCATGTTGTATTTTATAATAAGCAGGGGAAACACCATATTCATTTACGAAATCAGAAAGAGTACCCTGATAATTATAAGGATCATTTTGTGAATTTGAAGTTTGCTTGTTAGCCTGATATGTATTATTGTTGTTTTGCGCTTGTTGAGCATTATTTTGTGTTTGATAACTATCAGAATTTTGTTGTTGAGTTACTTGTTGCGAATTAGTAGCTGCAGTATTTTCAGAGGCTGCTTTCTCACTTTCTGCCTTTTTAGATTCACTCTGTGCTTTCTTGATAGATGATTCTTTAGCCTTCAACGAACTGGATTTAGAAGAATCAGAGCTAGCCTTATCATTTGAATTAGAGTTAGAATACGCCCCTAGTAAACTTAGTGATAGTAAAGAAATAGTTATAATATTAAATTTTCTCATATAAAAAACTCCCAATTGTAAATAGATAATAAACATTAATTATAGTAATACAAATTAGAGTAGTTTGTGAAGAAATAGCTGAGCTTATTAGTAAAAAACTATATAATAGATATATAGGAACGGTTTCATAATAATGGAGGAGATGAGTAATGAAAATTATTGATAAATTCTCGATTAAAACAATTACACTTTTAACAGTAGATGAAGATTTACCTGAAAATGTAAGGGTTGGTTATAAAGCTGAAATAGATGGTGAGGCATTTACTATCACAGGTATTCCAATTATTGAAACAAAGCCACTTTCTATAAATAAGAGAACTTTCATGATAGATAGAACAGATGAAGTCGATGTAAATCAAATCGTTAAATTCTATAAAGCATAATTATTAATCTAAAATCTAGGAGTAATATATGAACATTATATTTTTTACGGTGGCTAAAAATGGAATAATTTTTTATTAAGAATAAGCTCAATAATAGCTCAAAAAGGGACTGAATATCACTATGAATAAATCGAAGAAAACATGGAAAATTGATGGCTATGTATGGTTACATTGTCCTGTGTGTGGTCATGAAGTGATGGACTTTGATATTTGTGATGTCTGTGGTTGGCAAAATACAGGTATAAACAATGTTGATGGTGGTCCTAATCATATGACTTTAGAAGAAGCGAAGAAAGCATATAAAGAAGGGCGACCAATTAATTAATATTTTTTTAGAATTATTAAAATTAGGAGATGGAAAAATGGATTTAAGACCTTATTTTGGAAAAAATGTGATAGTTACTGACGTTGATAATATTATTTATAAAGGCTTTGTTGCAGTTGGAACAATTCCAGGAGACTCTGATGATAATTGCTATGAAATTGATTTAATAGGTACAAAACAATATGGTGATAGTTATTTTACTTTAACTGAGTATGAAATAAAATCTATTGAACTAGATCCTGATAAAGAAGATTTGCGTAAATCAGAATGAAAACTAGATTTTAGTTTAGGATGTGATAACTGTGAAGTTAAACTATGTTTTCCTTTTTCTATCTGATCCTTTAGATTCAAGAATTCCAGATGTTGAATATGAAAAGGAATATAAAATAGCAAGTAAGTATTTTTCTGTAGGTTTGATAAATCAAGAACGATTATTTGAAGATAATGTAATAACTATAACGTATAAAATTAGTAATGACGATATTATTATTTATCGAAGTTGGATGCTGAAACCCCAATTGTATGATAGATTAGTTACTTATGTTGAGAAAAATGGTGCAAAGATGTTTACTAATTTATCAGAGTATGATTATACGCATCTAATTCCAAATTGGGTTAAGGACAATAGCAATCATGTAAAAACTAAATGGACAATAGATTTGTCAGATAAAAGCATAATAAAACTTCTCGAGGAATTTAATGGAGCTGTTACTATAAAAGATTTTGTAAAGAGCAGAAAATATGAATGGGATGAAGCTTTTTATATTCCTGATGTTTCTGATACTAAGAATGCACTGCGAGTTATCCATAACTTTATTAGTAGACAGGGTAGTGAGCTAATTGGAGGATTAGTAATTCGTGATTTTATTGAGTTAAAAAATATAGGCAAACATCCTAAAAGTCATACGCCAATTTTTGAAGAATACCGAGTGTTTTATATAGGTAATAAGCCGCTTGTAGTTATTGATTATTGGAATAATAGAAAAATTAATCTTTCTACAGAAGATAAAAAAGTCATCATGGATGCTCCTAAAGAGGTTAAAGCAAAATTTTATACAATTGATTTTGCAAGGAAGTCTAATGGAAAGTTGGTTATCATGGAAATGGGGGATGGACAAGTTTCAGGACTTCAAGGATTTGATGAGCAAAAATTTTATGATTTATTATGGGAAAATTTACCTGAGAGTAGAGCTTAATGTCAGATTTAAGAGACAAAGTAGAAAAAATAAATTACTCAGAGTTTCTAAATCATCTTTACAACTAATAACTAAAAATCCCACTTTTTGAAGAAATTCTTTCAAAAAGTGGGATTATTTTTTACGTCTTTCTTTAAAGGGAACACTAGATAGATTGAACCAGAAGGGATAGCTAGTAGTTTTGAAGAAAATATCAAAATACTGGCTGCCATGTTCTTCACCATCAATCTGTAGAAATTCCAATGATTTAATAGTTAAATGAATTTGATCATCTTTGAAGCGATGGAATGACTTCAAATTAAGTTGTTTATGAAAATATAAACTTACAATCAACATAAAGAAACGGATGAAATTCATATTTTCAGTGACGATCAAGTCAAGTTTCTTATCTTTAATGTTAGCTTGAGGAGAGAGTGAAACATCTCCTTCAAAATAGGGATGGTTAGCAACATTCATGATATAGACATATTTGAAAAATCTATAGGAGTCACTAACTCTAACCGTAGCCGAAAAAGGTTCTTGATTATAATAAGCACTTATACTGCTAGTAAGGAATGGAAGAAAACCTCGACGGAAGAATTTACGTTTCTTCTTACGATTATAAATACTTGTAATAAAAGCATCCATGCCTATACCAAAATTATTCAAGAAGTAACCTTGAGTGTTTCGTAAAGTTTCTTGGTAAGTACCAATTGTATAGTATATCTTGTCTGTTGTATTGATAACTTGCTTTAAAGCGACGACAGGATTGAGCGAAAGTCCAATTGCTTTGGCGAATCCATTTTCAATCCCGGCAGGAACTAGACCAATTGGTAGATCAAAGCGTTGTGCTTGCTTGATACCATTTAAAACATCGACCAAAGTTCCATTTCCGCCTACAACTAAGACGACAATTTTACTCTTTTTTCTTTCAGCTAAATCCAAAGTGAAATTTTTAGCAACTTCAACAGCATTTTCATTAACTTTTTTGTAAGTAAATTTGACTCCCTGTGTTACTAACTCTGAATGAATAGTTTGCCAGATTTGTTTAGCATTACCATTTTTGGCATATTCATTGACAATTACAAAGTATTCCAAGGTAATCCTCCTTTCTTAGAGTTTTGATTGCAAAAATATTTCATTCTTTATTATAATTTTACAAATAATTATCAACTATGCAATTATAACGAACAATCAACACAATTGACAAGTATAAAGAAACGGTTACATACTAAATTTTCTTTAATCTTTAACTTTAAATTATCGCAATATAAGATAAAACAACATTCTCCGAGATTTGTTGATAGATTTTTTTGATTAAAAGGTGGTAGAATAAAAACAATAACTTTAAGAAAGGTGGCCTATATAACCATGCTTGATAACATGATTTTTAAGCAACTAATGAAACATTCTTTTACAATTCCAGTAGAGGTAACCTATCCTAATGGGAAAACTGAGAAATATGGTAATGGTGCCCCACAGGTAAAAATTAAAGTTAATGAAAAGATACCAGTAAAAGATTTACTGAGAAATGCTTCAATCACATTAGGTGAAGCATATATGGATAAGAAAATAGAAGTAAGTGGTTCTTTACAAGTGCTTATTAATTCAGCATATGAATCAGCAAACAGTTTCTTGAATAATAATAAGTTTAAACGTTTCTTACCAAAACAATCACATTCTGAAGAAAGTAGTAAGAATGATGTTCAAAGTCATTATGATTTGGGAAATGACTTCTATAAATTATGGCTTGATAAAACTATGACATATTCATGTGCTTATTTTGAAAAGCCAGATGATTCTTTAGAAGAAGCCCAAATGAATAAAGTTCATCATATCTTAAAGAAATTAGATCCAAAACCAGGTTCTAGTTTATTAGATATTGGTTGTGGTTGGGGAACATTAATGTTAACTGCCGCAAGGGAATATAATATGAATGTTGTTGGTATTACTTTAAGTGAAGAACAGTATAATGCAGTTAAACAACGTATTAAAGATGAAGGATTGGAAGATCAAGCTGAGGTACTTCTTGAAGACTACCGTGAACTTGATCATCTACCATTTGACTACATTACAAGTGTTGGTATGTTTGAACATGTTGGTGAAGAAAATCTAGGTGAATACTTCAATACAATTTCAAGATATTTGAAGAGTAATGGGGTAGCATTGATTCATGGTATTACTCGTCAACAAGGCGGAGCATATAATGGTTGGATTAATAAATACATTTTTCCAGGTGGCTACGTACCAGGTCTAAATGAAAATCTAACTCACATTATTGAATCTGGTATGCAAGTTGCTGATATAGAAATGTTGCGTCGTCATTATCAAAGAACTTTGGAAATGTGGACAAATAATTTCCATAAAGTATTGCCAGAAGTAAGAAAGATGCACGACGAAAGATTTATTCGTATGTGGGATTTATATCTTCAAGCTTGTGCAGCTTCATTTGAATCAGGAAATATTGATGTAATCCAATACTTGATTTCTAAAGGTCCAAGTGCTCGTACTTTACCAATGACAAGAGATTATATGTATAAAGATTAATCATGAAGTACTTTGAAATATTGTCTATTAGGCAGGTTTCAAAGTGCTTTTTAGTATGAATTCGATAGAAAAGGTCAAATTTAGTCAAAATTTGGTAACTTTAAAAATATTTTATAGTTTATCTTAAGGTAAATTCTTGACTATTATTGACCTTCTTTGTAATAATTATAGACAATGAGGGGTGATAGTGAATGGAACTCACTTGGATTGAAGAATTCAAGAAATATTTATTAATTGAAAAACAATATTCAGACGAAACTTTGAAAGCTTATAGTGAAGATTTACAACATTTTGTTGATTTTATTGACGAAACTGGAGGCGCTAAATCTTTCAAGGAAATTGGTAGTAATGATGTTCATGCATATATGAGCTATCTATATGATAGATATGAAATGACATCAATTTCGAGAATGATTTCCAGCTTACGTGCATTCTACAATTTTTTAATTAAGAATGAATTAACAGATGAAAATCCCTTCGCTTATGTACAATTAAAGCGACATCCACGATCACTACCGCGTTTTTTCTATGAAAAGGAAATGACCGCATTATTTGAAGCAACTGAAGGCGACACACAGATGTTGATCAGAGATAGAGCGTTGTTGGAGTCTTTGTATGGAACTGGAATGCGTGTCAGTGAATGTACAGGTTTAAAAATGGGAAATGTAGATTTGACTAATAAAAAGATGCTTCTACATGGGAAAGGTGATAAAGACAGACTAGTACCATTTGGAAGTTACTGTCAGGAAGCATTACAACGTTATTTTGAACAAACTCGTACACCTTTAATGGAAAAATATCATCGGGATCATGATTTAGTCTTTGTAAATCATTATGGAAATCCTTTAACTCCGGCTGGGGTAGCATATATCTTAAAACAGATAGTTAAGCGCAGCAGTCTACACACTAGCATTCATCCTCATGAGTTGCGACATACATTTGCGACACATTTGATGAGTAATGGTGCGGATTTACGTGCGGTACAAGAGTTACTAGGTCATAGTAGTTTATCTACTACTCAAATCTATACTCATGTAACACCGGAACATTTACAAAGAGATTATCGAAAATTTTTCCCAAGAGCATAGAATTTAATTATTAGGAGCTGAAATTAATGACAACAATATGTGCAGTAAAACATAATGGAAAGACAGCGATTGCCGGCGATGGACAAGTTACTTTAGGTGAAAAAGTAATCATGAAAGGCAGTGCTAGAAAGGTACGTCGCATCTACAATGACAAAGTAGCAGTTGGATTTGCTGGTGGTGTAGCAGATGCAATTAACTTAGAAGAAAAATTTGAAAATAAGTTGAATGAATATAGTGGTAATTTGGAAAGAGCTGCCGTAGAATTAGCACAAGAATGGCGAGGCGATCGTACTTTACAAAAATTAGAGGCGATGTTAATCGTAATTGATAAAGATAATTTATTGATTGTATCTGGTTCTGGTGAAGTTATTGCCCCAGATAATGGTGTATTAGCAATTGGTTCTGGTGGTAATTATGCCCAAGCTGCAGCTGTAGCTCTATCAGAATATTCCAAAGATATGTCAGCAGGTGAAATTGCCAAAGCTGCTTTGAATATCGCCGCAGATATAGATATCTTTACTAACCATAATATTATAGTTGAAGAATTAGCTTAGAAATGAGGAATTTACAAGATGAACGAAATAGATAAGACACCTAGACAGATTGTTGCTGAACTTGATAAATATGTTATTGGTCAAGACAGTGCTAAAAGAGCAATTGCGGTAGCTTTACGTAATAGATATCGTCGTATGCAACTACCAAAAGATATGCAAGAAGATATATCTCCTAAAAATCTTTTGATGATTGGACCTACTGGGGTTGGTAAAACAGAAATTGCACGTCGTTTAGCTAAAATCGTTAACGCACCATTTGTAAAAGTTGAAGCAACTAAATTTACAGAAGTTGGTTATGTTGGTCGTGACGTTGAATCTATGGCACGTGATTTAGTTGAAGTTGCATATCGTATGGAACAAAATGATGCTTTCAAGCAAGTTCGTGCTCAAGCTGCACAACAAGCTAACAAGCGTTTAGTTAAGTTGATCGTACCTGCTAAGAAGAAACAAGAAAATCCTAATCAATATCTTTTCAATGCTTTGAGAGATCTACAATCCGGTTCATTCCCTAACATGAATGGAAATGATATGGAAGAAGTAACTGAAGATGTTAGAAATGAACGTTTAAGTGTTGCTGAACAATTGAAACGTGGCTTGCTAGAAAATAATGAAGTTACAATTCAAGTGGATGATCCTTCAACACAATTCAATAATCAAAGTGGTATGTTAGGACAAATGGGGATTGATTTATCTTCATTGAGTTCAATGATGCCAACTAAGAAAGTTGAACGTACAATGACAGTGGCAGAAGCTAGAGAAATCTTGATTAAAGAAGAATCCGAAAAATTAGTTAACTCTGCAGATTTGGCTGATGCAGCAATTAAACGTGCTGAAAATACAGGAATCATCTTTATTGACGAAATTGATAAAATTGCTTCTAAATCTCAACAAAATGCAGGTCAAGTTTCACGTGAAGGTGTACAACGTGATATCTTACCAATTGTTGAAGGTTCTCAAATTTCAACTAAGTATGGCTTGGTTAAGACAGACCACATTTTATTCATTGGTTCTGGTGCTTTCCATGAAAGTAAACCAAGTGATTTAATTGCCGAATTACAAGGTCGTTTTCCAATTCGTGTTGAATTAGAAGATCTATCAGTTGATGACTTTGTTAAAATTTTGACAGAACCAAACAACGCTTTAGTAAAACAATACATTGCGATGATTGGTACAGACAATATTGATGTAACATTTACAATCGAAGCTATCCATCGTATCGCTGAAGTAGCATATCAATTGAACCACGATACAGAAAATATCGGTGCACGTCGTTTGCATACTATTTTAGAAAAATTACTTGAAGATCTATTATTCGAAGGTCCAGATATGCAAATGGGCGACATCAAGATTACAGAAGCTTATGTAAATGACAAGATTGGATCAATTGTTGAAGACAAAGATTTGAACCAATACATTTTGTAAGATAGGTATATGAATATTTCGGAAAGTATGCATTGATGTGCATGCTTTTTTGTTTTGAAGGGAGAGTTATTCTGTTGGTGTTGTATAAACTATATTGATAAATAAAAATGCATATGATAGTATACTTTTTGGTATATAAATATAAGTTAAATATTATTAATAAGGTAATTAAGGGGGAAGATTGGATATGTTTTGTACAAAATGTGGGGTAAAAAATCCAGCAGATGCAAATTTTTGTTATAAATGTGGTAATGAATTATATGGTGCGAACAATAGTGTTTCTGCTAATGAAAATATAGATGTAGATGAAACACAAAGTACAATAGATGAGCCAGAAAAATTTACGACTATATTTGGAAATGAGTATACGGTAGAGGAAGATACAAGTAGAGATGATGATAAAAAGTGATAACATTACACCATTAGCTAATTTTTGGGGTAACATGCTAGATTTTTATGGCAAAATGGGCAGACATGATTTTTGGTCAGCTGCAGTAGTCATGGCGGCACTAAATATAGTTATCTTAACTATATGTTTATTAATAAATTTTATACCATTATGGTGGTTATACGATGTTGCATTCTTTATAGCAACACTATCTGCGTCTGTAAGACGATTACATGATACTAATAGAAGCGGAGCATATGTGTTGCTAAATTTAATTCCACTTATAGGTCAAGTGATATTATTAATAATGTTACTACAAAAGGGAGAAACAAGTAGTTATGTTGAACCATGGTGGGATGGACTGTTTGCGATGGCGATGATTATTCTGGTAATAGGTGCTATTTATGTTGGTGGAGTAACTTATAGTTACTATCAAGAAGAACAAGAGAGACAAGAGTATCAGGATGATTTTGATCGAACTATTGATGATTTAGATGATGATTCTTATGATACTGATGATTATTAAAATTAATACTAAGATATATTTTAAATTTTTATGTATTAAGGAATATTTATTAACTATAGATGAAAAAAGAAAAAAGGAGAACGTCATGTTTTGTATTAAATGTGGAGCAAAAAATCCGGAATATGCTAAATTTTGTTATAAGTGTGGTAGTGAATTATGTGGTGTATCAGGTAGTTTGAAAAAAGATGTAAATGAGAGAAGAACAGTAAATAAGATAGTTAAGGGAAATAAAAATGATGGTTTAACAACTTTAGAAGAAGATAAATTATCTCCAGTTTTAAAGGCTATCTTTGAACTTTTTATAGTGCTTAAAGAACGTAGAGAAGTTATTTCAAGAAATGATTTTTGGTTGTCACAGATAATGGTAAGTTCAATTGCGATATTTTTGTCAATAATATGTTTCGCGTTTCAATGGAATAACGTTGTTTATACGTTTATCATTTTTTATACTTTGCTAATGATTGATACAATTATTAGACGACTACATGATACTAATAAAAGTGGAGCATACATATTAGTAGTATTAATCCCTATAATAGGACAAATAGTTTTATTAATTATGCTTTGTTTGCCTCGAGTGGAAGAAGATAATCAATGGATTGAAAAACAAAGGAAAATGTTGAATAAATAATCTTTTAGAGCCCGTAGTATGGGCTCTTTATAATAAATATATCATACATGTAAATAACAAAGAGATTACGTGATAATCTTTAAGAGAAGATATTAGTATATTGAAGGAGATCAGCAATGTTTTGTACTAAATGTGGATTAAAGAATCCAGTAGATGCAATTTTTTGTTATAAGTGTGGTAATAAACTATTTGTAGGTGAAAATACAGATTTTATAGAATCGGGAGACAACTTTTTAATTGATTTTTGGACTAATATTATTAATTTTGATGGAAAAATGAATAAATATAGTTTCTGGGCTGCTGTGTTAACAATGTCTATTGTTAACATCATTATTGTAGCACTTTTATATGATACAAATGGTATGTTGCTATGGTATCTGTATGACTTATTTTTTATTATTGCAACTTTATACGCATCTGTAAGACGATTGCACGATATGAATAGAAGCGGTGCGTACATATTACTTAATCTTATTCCCTTTGTGGGACAAGTAGTGCTGTCTCTTATACACATCTCCGAGCCCACGAGACTGCAGCTAATCTCG
>ENA-OYWT01000043-OYWT01000043.1-human-gut-metagenome-genome-assembly--contig:-NODE-43-length-69323-cov-16.326486_pt1 | contig 69323 bp, 69 predicted proteins | sample MGYA00244171_ERZ653399 | MGnify/ENA primary metagenome ERZ653399 (study PRJEB26926, sample SAMN06164987) | human gut metagenome | biome: ENVO:00009003; feature: ENVO:2100002; material: ENVO:00002003... | reverse complement strand
TGATACCCGTAAGTATCATTCCAACAATTATCTATGCGACTTCATGTCGCACCCAGGGTGCATCTAAATGATGAATGGCAACACACCGTTTTTGAGCGTTTACACCTGTCCCCAACATTTCGGTAGAACCGAACAACACACGGATTTTGCCCTCGTTCATATCCTTAATCATGGTTTTGCGTGCCTTATCTGTTTTGGCTTCCTGAATAAAACGTATTTCGTGAGCAGGGATTCCGTAGTCATCCACCAGCTTACGTTTTATTTCGGAACAAGGGTTCCATTCGCCCGGTTTGTAAGTACCTAAATCAGAGAATACAAATTGCGTAGCCTTATGTTCTCCGAATTTTTTGTAGTAGTCCGATACCATTTTTGCGACATGAGATACTTTATTATCCACATGGTCGCCATATTTAACCGGATCGACCAACCGCATATCGAGCGACATTTTACGGGCATAATCAGTCGCAATCAGCATCTTTGCTTTTTCTTCTCTTTCCGAAAGTTTAGGACGACCTAAAACTTCCGCATTGCCCGATTTGGCGAACTCCACCAGTTTTTTAATAAATTCCTGTTGGTCTGGAGTGGGCGGAATATTGTGCAGGATTTCATTCTTTGCAGGTCGGTCGATACCGATATCCTCCGCAGAGCGATAGTCCGTTATTTCGGCATAAAAAGCCGCTAATTCAGGAACCTTAATGAAATACCGGAAGCGTTCTTTCTGTACGATCTCGTTCGTAACCGAAAATTCGTAATCTATCGACTTTTTAGCAAAAATGGCTGCCCACGCGTCAAAGGTATTGATACCTTGTCTTTCCAGTTCGTTAGGTCGGAGATACTTGAAAAGTAAGTATAGCTCTGTCAGCGAATTGGAAATGGTTGTACCTGAAAGGAACGTTGCTCCCAAATCTTTTCCTGTCCGTTCCTGAATGGTGCGCAAAGAAAAAAGCATATTCAAGGCTCGTTGGCTTCCTTCGGCATTACCTAAACCTGCCACTCGGTCATGGCGGGTGGTAAAGGTTAGGTTTTTGAAGCGGTGCGATTCATCAACGTATAGGTGGTCAATCCCCATAAGTTTAAAATCTACCGTGTCATCCTTGCGGTTTTCAATCTGATAGGCAATATTACTCAATTTGGCTTCAAGGTTAAGTTGTCGTTTAACCAATCCTTTTTCCATAGCACGGGATATTTCTTTACCCTGTGAACGCAGCACTTCGAGATTTTCTTCTACCGAATCCAATTCAGCCTGTAATATCTGTTGCTGAATTTCGGGCGATTGGGGTATCATGCCAAATTGTTCATGTGTCAAAATAATGGCATCCCAGTTGTTGTTCTTCATCTCGTTAAAGATTCTTGCCCGTTTAGCAGGGGTAAAATCTTCTTTGCCCGGATATAAAACCTTTGCATTGGGATAAGCTGTACAGAAAGTTTGGGCTATTTCGTGTACATTGGCTTTAAGAGCCATAATAAGCGGTTTGTTTACCAGTCCCAAGCGTTTCTTTTCATAAGCACTTACGCACATTATCAGCGTTTTACCACCACCTACCTCATGGTCGATTATCCCGCCGCCATTGAGTTTATCCATCCAAACGGCATCTTTTTGGCTTTTGTATAAATCGGGAATACCCAAACCTTTTAAATCCAGTCCTGGAAACTCCTGATGCTTTCCGTCGTAATCAGGACGTACAAAACAGTTAAAGGTGCGGTTGTATGTATCAGCCAACCTATCTTTGAACTCTTCGGATTGCTCTCCCAGCCATTCGGTAAAACCGTTACGGATTTCGTCAATCTTGGTGTTGGCAAGTTGGATAGATTCGGAATCACGCACTTTGACCTCTTTAATTTCTCCGTCAATCAGTTTGTTGACTTTCTTGGTAATATCGGGAGAGGTATTGTGCAAAGCGTGTTTCATCAGGGCGATACCGTCAAAAGTCCTGCTTTGGGATTTTACGGCATACTGATCCCATATCTTTACATTCTTGCTGTCGGCTTTCAGGCTGTATTCATCACGGCTTGGGGCATACTGTATAGATACATTCGTATCGAATAAATGAGAAGCGTATTTGCTATACATACCTGTCGGAACCCACCGTTCCCCAAAGTTGAAATCCAAATCCTCGAAAGGTATCGGACGGGGCGTTGCTTCCCGAAGCGCCGTAAGCGATTCCTTTGCCGTTTCGTGGTCGGGGTGGTTCTCGACATAGCGTTCAACGTGTTCCGCTTTGGAAATAACATTTCCGCTTATGAATTTATCTTTAATTTCGTAAGCTCCTATCATTGGATTGAAAAATACATGCCCTTTGAGTTCCTCCAGTATTTCATCCGAAGTTGCTCCGGTAAGTCCTGCCATGTAATCGAGGTTGACTTCCGCATACTTATTAAGTGATGCGGTCAGGGCTTCCCGTGCATTTTCGGCATGGGTTATCTCATTTGGATTGAAAGCAACCGGCTGTTGGAAAATATCGGCTTTGACTGCTTTACCATTGATATACCGCTCCAGGGAAAGAATTTCTGTTCCTCCCGCATCCATTTTAATAAGGCTTAGATTTTTTGCGTCGTTGATATTCCCGAAACGGCGTGAAAAATCGTCATAAAGCCTGTTCAACATTTCTCTTAATGCAGGATTGGCTTCCAACCTTGTCGCTTCGTTGCTATACAGGTGGTGATAAGTATCCCGTATTTCAATATAAAGGGATGCTTTCGCCTGCTGTGTTCCTGTGAGCTGAAGCGGATGGAACATCGGCTGAAATCCGTTCAAATCACGTAAATATCCGATACGATTATTTTCGTCCGTCACCAATGTACCTTCCCGATAGTGGGATGGCATATCTTCGGCATTATGATATGGAACAGGCTTCATACGTTCTTGCTGTTCCCGTTCGGCTTCTTCTCGTAATTGTTCCAACTGTTCTTCACGGCGTGCATCAAAAACGGGGTAATCATTTGTCGTTTCCTGCTGTAATTTTCCTTGTTTCTGTGTTCTGCCATGTGCCATTTCCTCACGCCAGTCCATAAACGGAAGTTCTTTGGATTGCTTAGCCTGTGCAGATTTCCTTCCTCGTTTTTTAGGTTTTTTAACTTGGCTACGTTCTTCTTGCGTGAAGCCGAATAAGTCATAGAGCGTAATTAACGGCTCCTGCGTTACGGACTGGGGCTTAGCCTCCAGAGTCGGCTCTTTTTTAATGGCAGGATCGTCCATGTCGAAAAGAGTGCCCGAAAAAGAATTTGACACAGTCTGTTGTTGCTCGGTAGATTGTTTTTCCTCTTTTTTATTTCCAATTTTCTTGTCGGCAGGAAACCAGTCATCTTCAATAGCTTGCCAAAAGGGATCAAGTTCATCCGTTTGCCAAAGGGGATTGAGGTCATTTTGTTGTTTCGTACTTTTTTCTTCTTGCTTTACTTCCTGTTCCGGTGCATTTAAGTGGTAACGCTCTAAATCCAAATGTTGGGAAAAATCTTCTTTCAACATTTGTCGCAAATCTTTGGCAATACCATCAATTCCGTCTTGATGAGTAAAGACAATCGCAGGTTTACCGTATGGATCGGTGTCGGTCTTGGAATGTGTCTGTACAACCCTGCCAAAATCACGGAACAAATTATTAATGGAAATACCATTAGATAATTTCCTTGATTCGATAAAATCCTGTTGCCTTTGGTTTAGCAGAATATCCTCATTATTCCGTTGCAATATGATTAAATCGCTTCCGACTTCTGTTCCTGCATGGTCAGAAAAGAGATTGTTGGGCAGGCGGATAGCGGAAACAACATTACAGGTGTTCATCAGGTATTCCCGTATCGGCTTGTTCTGCTCGGAATTGAGAACACCTTGTGAAGTGATAAAGGCGATTATTCCTCCCTCTCTGGCCGCCTGCACACTTTTTACAAAGAAGTAGTTGTGAATAGCTTGTGTTGATTGCTTGACCGCAGGTATTTCATGGTTGGACAGTAACGGATCGAATACGGCAACATCGCCAAAAGGTATATTGGATGCTATCACGTCAAAATGCTGTGAATAACGTCCTTCCATTTTTTCATAACCCTCTATCCTTACCTTATCATCAGGATAGAGGTGTGAGAGGATTTTACCAGTCAGCAGGTCTTTTTCAAAACCTGTAACTTTGGCTTTGGGCGCAATTTCTTTGAATGAAGAAATAAACGCACCTGTTCCTGCACTCGGTTCTAAAAGACGTGTGGGTGTTATTCCGTTGTCTTTTAATGCACCTGCCAACGCATCAATAACAGGTTCCGGTGTGTAAAATGCTGTCAGTATAGAGTTTTTCAAAGAATTGATATAGCGTTTATAAACTTCCGGTGTAGGGGAATTTTCACGGAGTACCTCGTGAAGTTCCTGTACCAATGGAAAAAGCTCAACTTCGGATTTAGACCATCTGCTTATGTCTTCGGGTTTGTCGGCAGGATTAAGGATTGCCTTAATTCCACCAAAACCTGAATATTTAGCGAGTATTTCCCGTTCTTCGGGAGTTGCTTCTCTATGTTCCTTGTCGAGCTTTAACGCTAACTTAATTGCATCAATATTCTGACGCAAATGAGTTCGCTTATTGTAACTCATTTTCGAGCAGAATCAGAATTGTGCCGACAAGCTCCGTATAGAGCGACTGGTACTCTGTCGTCTCGGCATAATCATCATTCAGGTTGTATTTAGCAAATATAGACTGGCATTCAGGCATCAGTTCTGTTGCCTTTGCGTGAGCTTCACTCGGCGAAACTTCGTCGTAAAACTCATTCCAAAGAATTTCAACGATAACATTATAGGAAGAAAAGTGTAAACCTTTGAATAAAGTTTCGTTGGCGATTTCAGCAGCCTGAATATGATCTAAACCGCTTTTAACAGCATCGCTATATGCTTCGGCAGCCATATCTCCACGTCCGGCAATAAACGAAAGATCGTTTGCCTTGTCGGGATGGGAATCACGTAAATAGGATAATAGATTAAGGCGAAAATAGGACATTTCCGCAGGTTCTAAATTTGAATTGTATTTCATAACTTTTTATTTTTATCTCGCATCACTGTTAATGCAGAATAAAAATACCCTTATTGAAGCAGTCAGAAGCCTATAATGAATCAGATGGAAGCATGTGGCTTCGGTTTGGCAGTATGTGGCGTTATGGATGTGTTTTTGAAGTATATAAAAGTAAATGCAGGGGAAATCCTGAATATTTGCTAACTTTGGGGACTAAAACGAAAATATTCGTTTCCCATGTTTTGTGCCTTAGCAGAATTGAAAAAACAAATCTTGCATAAAGCTTTTGCAGGGGAATTGAAAACAGAAAAAGGATTGGTATTATGAGTTACAAAGACAATCAATTCATTGTAGCAAATGATTTATCATTTATTGGTATATTGCATGATATTAAAAAATCAAAAACTGCATTACAGCCAATATTTGAGGGTTTTACTAATGCGTTAGAGGCTATAAAAATCAAACAAAGAACAGAGCCCACACTTAAAGGTGAAATTCTTGTCAAGATTTACGCTTCTGAAGTAACGGATAAAAATACGGAATTTACTAGCCTATCAATAACTGATAACGGAATAGGTTTTAATGACGAGGAGTTTAAACGCTTTAATACATTTAAACTAACAAATAAAGGGTTCAAGAATTTAGGCTCAGGAAGAATACAATTTGTTCACTATTTTGATTCTACAATAATAAAGAGTGTTTTTGAACAAGATGGTGTGTTTTTTGAAAGAGAATTTTCTGTTTCAAAAAAAACAGATTTTCTGAAACAAAATGCTATCGTAAAACATAGGTTTTGCAGGAAAAGTTCAGAAATATTTACAGGGACAGAAATGTCATTTAATTCTCTATTAGAAAAAAGCGGAATTTATAACGACTTAAATGAAAATACGTTAAAAGAGAAGTTTCTTGAAAGATACATCCATTATTTCTGCTATAATAAAACTCAACTGCCAAAAATAAAAATAGAATTTTATATTCAATCTGAATTAAAAGGAGAGGCTACAATTTCACAAATTGATATTCCAAATATAGATAAAACACAACCAATAAAGCTTCATTATTCAAAAAAGAACAAAACCGGGATAGAGAAAATTGACAAAACAGAAGATTTCAAGATAGATGCTTTTAAAATCTCAAAAAAGATATTGAAAGAGAATAAGTTGAATTTAGTTTCAAAAGGAGAAGTTGTTGAAGAATCAGACGTAACGCTCCTTAGTCTTGCTGGTGGTGATACAGTAAAAGGGAACAAATATCTCTTTTTAGTATCAAGTAATTACATTGATGCAAGAGACACAAATATAAGAGGCATATTAAATATACCTACTAAAGAAGCGTTTGAAAAAGATTTGTTTGCAAATCAAGAAGAAATTTTCATTGAAGACATTCAGGACGAGGTTAACAGAACAATTGACACAATGTATCCTGAAATAGAGCAGGTAAAACAAAAACACCAAGAAGAATTCGAGAAATTAAAGGAAATGTTTCTGTTAGACGATGACACTGCAAAAGATATTAATGTTTCAATAAACGATAGTGAAACAGATATTCTCAAAAAATTCTATGAGGCAGAAGCTAAAAAAACAGCCTCATTTGACGCTTCAATTAAAGAGTCTGTCGACAAACTTGAAAATTTGGATACAACTCAACCAACTTATCAAGATGAATTAAAAAAAGCAGTAGATGAACTTGTAAAAACGATTCCTCTGCAAAATAAAAAAAATTTAACTCACTATGTTGCTCGCAGGAAATTGGTATTGGAATTATTTCAAAAAATATTAGATAGTGAAACAAATAAGTTAAGAAATGGTGGTAGAATAGATGAAGATGTATTGCATAATTTGATTTTTCAGCAGAGTTCAAATGATCCGATGAATAGTGATTTGTGGCTTATTAATGAAGAATACATCTATTTTAGAGGAGTGTCCGAAGGATTGCTCGGAAAAATCGAGCTTGACGGAGAAAAAATACTTAAAGAAAAACTAACTAAAGAAGAGCAGGAGTATAGAACTAAACAAGGTGGTGATGCTCGATTAAAACGTACCGATATTTTATTATTTCCTGCTGAATCAAAATGTATTATCTTAGAATTGAAAGCTCCGGAAGAGAATATTTCCGAACATTTGAATCAGATTAATAGATATGCTTCACTTATCAATAATCTTTCAATTGATTCTTTGAAATTCAATACTTTTTATGGATATTTGATAGGAGAAAGCATAGATGTTGATGATGTAATAGACAATGATTCAGATTTTATCAACGCACCTAATCTTGGTTATATATATAGACCTTTTAAAAGGATAGTGGGTAAATTCGGAAGAGAAGATGGTTCTCTTTACACTGAGATAATAAAGTACTCTACATTACTTGAAAGAGCCAAGTTGAGGAATAAAATATTTATTGACAAATTGAAATAAACAAAATAGAAACAAGATTCGAACCTATAGTCTTCAAGTTAAAGTATTGTGATTGAGACTTTATCGAAGGTTTGAAAATACTTCGAGAATATGGAATCTTGGCTGAAAATATAAACCGAAGGAGGACATAACAAGCGCAACATTGCCGATTATATAGAAAATTTTGTCTCCAGCTTCCTCCTCTCCTTTAGATAACGATTCCTACGGTGAGGACTCGCAGTTCGTTCGGCGTGAGCCAACACGTAAAAGGCACTGGGGTATCCCTCCCCAGTGCCACCACTAAAAAAATTCAATAGTAATATGCCCTTAACAATTGCTCATTATGAACACTACGTATGAACTTTCTTAGTGGCAAATGTACGATTAAGCGAGAACAGTACAAAATTCATTTTGTATTGTCGAGCGTGAGTACATTATGAAAAGATAATGCTTTTTATCTGCGTTTCTTGCTATTACCTGTTTTTTTGGGGAATGAAAAAAACCGTTTTATATTCTGCATCAAATGCTACGGCAGCATCGAAAGGTTTGTTTTCTTTACTCTTAAAGCCTTTGATAGTTCCCGTTTTACCTTTAGTCAGTAGATCTTTAAGTTGTCCGTCCGTCAGGTCTTTACCTGATTTATTCCGGAATACGATAAGTCCGCAGGATTCGTCATTACATTTGGCAACTTTTTGAAATAACGTTACCTGACCGTTTTTACATTTCGGACATGGACAGCTCTCCCGTTGGTTAACCCCTTCGATTTTGCTCTTCAGTAATTCGGCAGTAATTTGAGCGGCATATATCTCAATACCTTTGTGGAACGTGTCTGCATTCATTTCTCCTATTGAAATTTTATTCAAAGCACTTTCCCATTCTCCGGTCATACTGACATCCGCAATCTTTTTATCACGGACAGCCAGATAGACAACCAATCCTTTGTTGGTCGGGACAAGTGATTTTTTCTCACGTTGGATATAGTCACGGGAGAATAGTGTTTCGATGATGCTTGCACGAGTAGCGGGTGTTCCGATACCCGATTCTTTTATAGCTTCCCGCTCCGCTTCGTCTGTAACTTCCTTCGCACAAGTTTCCATAGCCGAAAGTAAGCTGCTTTCTGTGTGCAAGGGTTTCGGTTTGGTCTGCTTCTCCAGTAAGTCAGTTCCATTAATGGGAAGTATGTCACCATTAGAAAGGTCGGGAAGTGCCAAAGAATCGTCTTCCCCTTTTTCTTCATCGGGAGCATTGAGTACGGCTCGCCAACCCGGAACAAGTATAATACTGCCTTTGACTGAAAAAGGTACTCCCGAAACATCCAAAGCGACAGTTGTATTTTCTTTGGTACATTTACCTGAAAAGGCTTCCAGCATTCGACCTGCAATCATATCGTATATGATACGCTGGTCCGCCGAAATATCTCCTGGAGTATTTTCGGTAATAATCAGGGCGTGGTGGTCGGTTACTTTCTTGTCGTTTACCGAACGTTTATTTAGGTCATTGCCCGAAAGTGTTTTTGCGTAAGTGCCGAATATGGCGTGAGTGGATAGCTGACGGATAAGGTCAGGTATCTCGGCAAAAACGTCATCAGAAATATAACGGCTACCCGTTCTTGGATAGGAAATGAGCTTCGCTTCATAAAGCGATTGTGCAACCGACAGGGTTTTATCTGCTGAAAAACTATGGCGGCTGTTTGCTTCTTTCTGCAAGGTGGTCAGGTCGTAGAGCAATGGCGGTTCCTGACTTCCTTGCTTGGTTTCCACGTTTACGACGCTGACTGATTCTGACGAGCGGATTCGCTCTAAGATTGTGTCCGCGTCCTGTTTCGTGTTGTATCGTTCGGTGGAATTAGCGGCGAATTGGGTAGCATCTTTTGCCGTATGCAACTTTACCTGAAAATAGGTTTGCGGCTTGAACTCTTTGTTTTCGAGGTAACGGTTGCAAATCATGGCGAGTGTGGGCGTTTGAACACGACCTAACGACCATACTCCGTAGCCTGCCGATATGGAAAGAGCTTGTGAAGCGTTTATCCCGACAACCCAATCGGCTTGGCTTCGGGCTTTGGCTGAAGCGTATAAGTTGTCATACTCCTTTCCCGAACGCAGATTTTCCAATCCATTTCGGATAGCTGTATCGGTAAGCGAACTTATCCAAAGGCGGTCGAATGGTTTACGACATTCCAGATAATTATATATGTAGCGAAAAATCGCTTCGCCCTCCCGACCTGCATCGCAACAATTAATAATGAGGTCGGATTTACCAAACAACTCTTTGATAACTTTAAGTTGCTTCAATGCACCCGCATCGGGTTTATATTCTTTCCCGTCCTTAACCTGACGGGGCAGCAACTTAAATTCTGACGGGAGTATCGGCAGGTTTTCAGCCTGAAATCCTGTGATACCGTAATCCTGCGGCATTGCCAACCCTACGAGGTGGCCGAATGCCCACGTAACAGCGTACCCGTTACCTTCCAAATAACCGTCTTTGCGGCTATTTGCTCCGACTATGGCTGCTATGCTTTGAGCCACAGACGGTTTTTCTGCAATTAAAACTTTCATATACTATCGGATTTTTTTAGTGGTTGATATTACATTTTGTGCCCTGTGGACTTCTTCTTTTTAGCGACTTGCTTCTGTTCCTGATTCTCTGTAGGCTTCTGCTGACCTTGTTTCAGAGGTTCATTAGAATGTTTAGTCGCTTCATTGGTTTTGCCCTGTGAATTGACTGCTACCTGCGTTTTACTTTCATTGGCAGGCTTCACTTCTGCACCCTGTTTCTTGGCTCGGTCGGGATTCCATTTGAAAAAATCGAGTTTGCCTTTTTCGGTATTGACCTTTACATAAGCGTTGAAAGGCTCGCCCTTTCCGTCTTTTACCATGCCCTGAACATAAGTTGCTTTTCCCTCCCGGAGCGAGTTCTGTTGCTTCTCGTTCAAATCAACTCCTAATAGATTTTTCGGAATGCGTACTTTGTTCTGTTGTTCCCCGTTTTGGCTCTGCTCCTGTTTGTTGTTCTGCTGATACTTATTACGGTCTAATCCGTCATAAGAGAAATCATAGCCACCTTTGGCAGCATTGAATTGAACATACGCATCGAATTTTCGGGGATTGTCCGTACCCATTGTCTTTTTGGAAGTCATTCCCTCGACCAATACCTTTTTCCCCTCTTTGAGTGCCTGTTGTTGTTCGGGAGATAACTCAGCACCTTTTAGACTTTGGGAAACGGTCAGTTTGTCAAGCGGAACGGCTTCCAGTCGGTTGGTTAGTTTGTCGATAGACACAAGCGACGGAACTTTCTCGCCGTTTGGTGTGGGCTGTAATTCCACCACTCGACCGCTGTTGCCGGTTGCCAAAAGGTTTTCCTTAACATCGTTCGGAAGCATGATACCCTGAAACGGTTTCTCCAAATCAACTTGCTGTTGATATGGGTGCGGAACGAATTTAAGACTGCCGTCGGGCTGTTCTTCCAATGACAGACGGGCTTTCATCGGATAATCCACACCCTCTATTTTGGGGTTAATATCCACAAGGTGCGGAGATTTATATCCATAACTCATAGCGTTGAGTTCGTCTTTTAGATTTTCGGGTTTGATACCGTATTTCTGATACTCGCTTTCAGGAATGCGGTTGGTGTCGAATTGCTTAAATTCGGTTTTCTGCTGGGTTGTTGTGTCCATTTTTTCTTCTTTCTTTTCGGGTTGAACTTGTTTTTCGCTCTCTTTGGTCGATTGCTCCTGCTGATTCATGTAATCTTTCGGATTGATACGGTACTTTTGCAAATCTTCTTCTTTGATATGCAGGATTTTGTCGAGCATATCAACCGTTACGGCATAAAATCCCGTATGTGAGGGATTCTTAGCCTGATTGAAGAAGTTCTTGAAAAAGTTTTCGATTGGGTCGGCGTGTTTATCGATTTTGATAAAATCGCTCTGCTTCGCCTTCATGGGGTCAATGGCATCAATTTTTCCTTTCTTATCAATGCCTTTCACTACTTTGAGTTTGTTGCCTTCTCCTTCGTCTCGCATCAGGAGAACTTTGTCTTTCGGATTTAATTTTTCATCCATGATTAAACTGTTTTTTGTTACGCATCAATATTAATGCGTAACGAAAGTAGTTGTAATCGGCAGACGGACAGTTGGTTTTTCGGCAGGTGGCAGTATGTGGCTTCGATTTGGCAGCATGTGGCGTTGGGGGAAGATATTTTCATGAAACTTAAATATTTACTAAATTTGCACTTGTTGAAAGAATTGGGCGAAGAAAACTTTCTGAATCATTTTAATTCAAAATAAAGTATGGACAAATTATTACTATCTATTATTATTGGAATTGCAGCTGGAGTGATTGACATTATTCCTATGATTATACAAAAGCTGGAAAAACGAGCAACAATTTCAGCTTTTCTGCAATATTTTTTTGTGTCGATTATCATTGTGAATATTGATTTGCCACACATTGCATGGTGGCTACAAGGCGGTTTAATTTCCTTTGCACTTTCCTTACCTGTTGTATTTATTATCTCAAAAGAAGACAGAAAATCTGTTCCGATTATTCTGACAATGGCAGTTATATTGGGAACACTGATAGGAATTGCAGGACATTTTTTGAAATGAGGATAAAAACAAATGCTATTGTACTTTTAACGTAAATAAGTCAAATAAAAAGAGAGTCGAAATTTTCCGGCTCTCTTACATTATATATATGACTATTCCTGCTGCTGTAACAAATGAGCCAACGCAGGGTCGTCCTTAATACGTTGCAATTCTTCGGCAACGATTTGTTTAGTTTCAGCTTTGATTCGGTCGTAATTTTCCTTAATCATATCTTTCATGCGATTAACTCCGTTTTCGTCCGTAAAGTCGGTAATCACTGGAATGGATTGATACGCCTTTGTTTCGGCAGCTACTTTAGCATTATCCACCACAATTTCGCAATGGAAAATCTTTTGTTCGATACGCTCGTCGAAGTTATCGGCAATAGCACCGACAAACATACCTTGCGTTAAGTTACTGATTTTGGAAGGTGGTATCAGGCTGTCCATTTGGGTACTGATAGAGGTCGATTTATCGTTACGGTTGATAGTCATAGACTGGCGTTTCTGCAATACTTTCCCAAAGCGGTCGGAAAGCGTTTTGGCTGTTTCGCCCACAACCTGACCAGAGAAAATATTACCTACGGTGTTCATCACGACTTTGGCTTCCTTGTCGCCGTAATCTCTTGTTAATTGAGAGAAATCCTGAAATCCCAACAATACCGCCACTTTGTTGCTTCGGGCGGTGGCTATCAGGTTGTCCAATCCTTTGAAATAAATTGTCGGTAACTCGTCGATTACTACCGAACTCTTTAGTTGTCCCTTTTTGTTTATGAGCTTCACGATACGGGAGTTGTAAAGTCCCAACGCTGCACCATATATATTTTGCCTGTCAGGATTATTGCCAACAACCAACACTTTCGGGTCATCGGGATTATTAATATCAAGCGTAAATTCGTCGCCACTCATAACCCAATACAACTGGGGCGAAATCATACGGGATAGTGGGATTTTCGCACTTGCTATCTGTCCCATTAACTGGTCAGCCGCACCCCCCAACCATGCGTCCATAAAGGGAGAAAGGTAATTTTCGAGTTCGGGATACGATGTTAAAATCGGAAAAATATCTTCGTATCGCTTGTTCAGGAACTCAATCGCATGAGGGAACGTACAATACTTTCCGTCTTTATATATGCGGAGATACCAAATTATTGAAGCGAACAGGATAATAGGAGATTCCACAAAGAAGTCGCCCTGCTTTTGCACCCACGTTTTATTGAGGTTAAGCATAATCGTGTAACTCGATTCGTATGCGTCCGAAATATCTTCCATGAAAGACGGATTGATAGGATTGCAACGGTGCGAACGGCTCGGATCGTCGAAGTTAATCACATAGAAAGTCGGAACTTTCTTATAGCCTAATTGATTATTCAACAGGTGGTTGTAAGCTATTGTGGAGAGGTCGGGGAATTTGAAATCATATACGTACATCGAAAATCCTTTCTCAATCTGCTGTTTTATATACTGATTGACAACGGCATATGATTTACCACTGCCCGGAGTTCCGAGTACGATACTCGCCCTAAACGGGTTTACTACATTTATCCAACCTTTCCATTGTTTCTTTTTGTACCAGAATTTGGTTGGCAGATTCACGGAATATTCGCTCTGCAATAGCCGTGTTTCCTGCATAAACGATTCGTTTTCCATATTGAAAACGTCGTCCATAAGGTTGTTCTTCAGCAATCGGCTCATCCATAATCCGCCGACCAAAAGGAACAGATAGCCTGTTGCCATTGTGAGAACATAAAACCCCGTTATTGCTGCTGACGGCAATGGGACATCAAGTATCCACCAATTCATAAAAAACAGGATAAAACCTACTGTCAGAAAAATGTATATTTTCGCCCATGTGATTTTTTCCTCTTTCACGCCTTTCGTTCCCAAACACGATAAGGCGAGAAAAACAACAGCGAATAATTTGGTATAAAGCGTGTTTCCAAATAATCCGGCAGTCCGGTCGAAGTTTAGTAGTATTTTATCAACTACTCCGATATTGATTCCCCATTCCCGAATGGCATAATAACAAAACCAATATATATTCATAACCACGAATAAAATACTGATTGCCCGCATAAATTCCATGACTTTGGCAAGTCCTCTTAAATCATCTTCTTGTTGCATTTTCTTTAAAATTTAAATGTTTGAGAAGCTAAATTAGAGGGTATAATTGGAGCTTTATGCTATTATTTCGCTACTGGCAGCATGTGGCTTCGATTTGGCAGTGTGTGGCGTTGATTTTATCATTTATTTATTGGATTGGATTGTAATTTGTGTATTTTTGCATAAAATGAAGTATATATACTACGATCTAATTTAAAGTGTCATGAAAAAGATTTTAAGAATACGAGAGCTTTTGAAAGAGAAAAATATTACAATAAGCGAATTAGCTGATAAAATGGGCATACATCGAGTAACTGCAAGTAATATAATTAATGGAAACCCAACAGCAGAATCTTTACAATCAATAGCAGATATTTTAGGTGTTACAATTGCGGAATTATTCTTTACAGTTAATCGTGATAATGTGAAAATATCAGAAAATGATTTTAATAATACTTTAAAATATGAGGATAAACATATATCGCTTTTAGCAAACCTACCTCATTTTACTAATGGCGACTTTGGTACTTTCTTATTATCATTCAAGCAGTATAATTTTTCAATAGTTCCTTATACCAAGGATATCTTCGAATTTATATTCTCAATTGACAATATTGAAGAATATATATTTAAAGGTGATTATAAAGACTCTATCAATGTTCAGTTATTCAATACCTTTACAACTCTTAGTATTGACGAACATAGAAGCTTATTAATATCACTAAATCATTTTATTCATTACTACAAAGCTTATTATCAAGATGTATTAATAAAGCTGGGAGTACTTAATTATAAAAGAATTGACATGAGTCAGTATTTTAAATTATGTACTATTAGTAGAGAAGATTGGATCAGATTAATAAAGCTTTCTCAAAAGTATGATTTAGATATAAAACAAAATGATTTCTATGTCTTTGATGCAAGAGGAGAATCAATCAGAGTTTATAATGAAAATTACACCAACCAGTCGAATACCTTTAAAACATGGATAGATCTTGTTTCGGAAGAATCAAATAGTTATGAAGTAGTGTTGGCTTGGCGAGCACCTGAGAGTTTTGACAGAAAATCTATTCTTACAAAAGAGGTATTAACAGCGCATGAATCTTATATTTTACTCCAAGAGGAGTTACTGCCCAAAGCAAGAAAACTATTTAAAAAAATATAATCTGATTTATCTACATCTGCCTGCCATACCTGCGTTTCTTCTTTTTCTTGCGGCGTGGTAATGACTGTTCATCTTTTGGATTATTCTCCGGTTCGGGAGAAAGGATTGAGAAAAGGCCACCCAAACCATTGTCTGCACTATGGCTGTTTTCCTGTTGTGTGTTTTTATAAACATCCGAAAGACGGGTGTCTCGCATCGGTGCATGTGCTTGTTCCTGTTCCTGTTTACCTCCATACAAGTCATTAAATACATTGGCTGAATAATCTTTTCCTAAACGAGAGCCGTTCAACACGGTACGGGTAGTATGGTCTATGAATGTAGCACCGTAAATCCGTCCTTCATCATTCTGCCTGAATAACACGTCAATACCTTGCTGTCTAAGTTTCGCTCGAAACTCGCTTTCACTTAGGCAACTCTGTTTAGCTTCTGATACTGCTTTCAGTGTATGTAGTTTGAGGTTTTTGGTTTTGATACGTTCGGCAGATTTTGCCATACGTTTTTCCAATCCGTCATGACCGACCGACTTTCCAAAAATGGACGACTTTAGTGGATTGCCGACTTTATTGCCCTTGTTGTCCATTGCCGAATAAAATAAACCTCGATAGGGCTTGCCTTTCACTTCGCCTTTCAGTTCTTCTACATGAATATTATATAAGGAAAGAACTGCTCTGTATTCACCCATTGACTGAAAGTGATACATGGAAGCCAAGGGTTTGATAACTGCAGCTATCTGTTTTTTCAAATCACCTTTAGAAGCATCGACAGGTGTCAGTTCCCATTGCTCGGAGCGTTTTTGTCCTTCCGCAGGATTGAGATTATATTTGCGTTCCAAATGCTCAGTTATCTCTTTGCTTCGTTCATGCTCTTTGTAACCGTCAATCTTCTTTCCGTTGCTATCCACACGAAGCGAAACGATATGCAGGTGTTCACGCCCGATATCCTCATGCTTGAAAATAAGGTACGGTTGGTTGCCGTATCCCAGTCGTTCCATGTATTCACGCCCGATGTCCGTCAGTTGTTCATCAGTCAGGCGGTCATCAGGATGCGGATTGAGTGATACATGGAATACAGGTTTCTCGGTACGAAAGTGAGCCGGAACAAACTGCATAAAATCATTGATGCACTCCGAAACACTGAACTGCCCGTCGGTTGGTTCAAAGACAAGATTGCTTCCGAGAATCTTACCCAAACCCTCGTCCACCTTTTCCTGATTGTAAGCCAATGCACCATATAGGTTGCTACCGATGTTTATTTTTGCAACCATCGCTCCTTAAATTCTTCCGATAATTCCAGAATTTTCTTTCCGGTTTCAGCCAGTTCAATGGTTGCTTTCTCCAACTTATAAAGCAGGGCAAGTGCCTTTTTCTCTGAAAAATTGCTGTGCAACTCCTTTACAACCTGGTTGTAATTCACTCCAACGGAACGGAATTGTGCATAAAAAGAAGTGAGTTTGGTAACATATTCCATAGCGGAACGGTCGATTTTGACCACTCGGAACTCGTCGCCAAAGACACGGGCAGCGATAAAACGAGCTTTAGATTGTAAGCCTGATTGCTCAAACATGGTGAGAAATCGGGCGTGTTCGATAGCCGTAAAGTTTACCGAATAGCGGAAACTTGCCGGATCATTCTTGGGGGAACGTCCCCCTTTACCCCGTTTCAGGGTGTTGTTTACATTTTCATTCATACGTCGGATTTTTTTAGTGGTACAATCCGTCGTTAAGGCATCCGCCGCCAATCAATCATTACTTAGAATGATTCTTTAAGCAACCCGACTTTGGAGGATTTGAGTCCCCCTTGTGGGGCAAGCATTTTTTGCAGCAAAACGGTTTCCGTGCAGCAAAAAATACAGCTTGCTATTTGCTTCAGTGCAAATAAAATCTGTCCTGAACAAGGACAGCTATGAATGCGGTAAAAGCAATCAAAAATGGCGGTCGAATACCTCCCGACGTTTCATGCAGCAAAGTTACAGGCTAAAGTAACGTGCTGTATCACAGTGAGCGAAGCCACTCACTGCCAAATCGACGCCACTCGCTGCCACCTCGTGAAAAAGTAGTGTGCAGGAGAAATAATCGGTGTTTATTTGCTCCTGATTTATTACTCGACAATACAATCAGGCAATTAAACGATTGTAAAATCAATCATTCAAGTAATCAAAAAATCAAGCGATTAATAAACAGATTGAGCGGTTTTATAATCAACTGATTTAACTGCCAATTTAACGAGCATTCGATTGACAGATTGATAAACTGATAAAGCGATTGATTGATTTAGCAATTAAGCAGACAATCAATCTGTCGCCTGATAAAATAAGCGTGTGATTAATCAACCGATTATTTAAGCGATTAATAAAATGATACAGCAATGTTGAACAATTAAAAATTCAGACGATGGAAAAGAAAACTTTGAATGTGGCTTTCAGTACCCAAAAGGGCGGAGCCGGAAAAACAACCCTGACTGTGTTGGTAGCTTCTTACCTACACTATGTAAAAGGCTACAACGTAGCGGTGATTGACTGCGACTTTCCGCAACACTCCATTTCGGAGATGCGTGAGCGTGATTTACAAATGACAACCGAAGATGACCATTACAAACTCATGGCTTATGAACAGTTCTCCTCTTTAGGCAAAAAAGCTTATGAGGTTATTGAAAGCAGCCCTGAAAATGCAATGGAAGATGCAAAAGATGTAATAGAGGAACTGAAACCCGATTTTGTATTCTTCGATTTGCCGGGAACAATTAACAATCCGGAGGTTGTCAAAACCCTTTCATTTATGGATTACATTATTGCTCCCATCAGTGCCGACCGATTGGTATTGGAAAGTACCCTGCAATATGTCATTACGGTTAATGATGCGCTGATTACCACCGGACGGGGGAAAATTAAAGCCATTCATTTGCTTTGGAATCTTGTCGATGGGCGTGAGAAAACGGAACTATATGAGGTGTATGAAGATGTAATCGACAAACTGGGGTTTCCGCTTTTCAAAACATTTATGCCCGACAGTAAGCGGTTCCGCCGTGAGCAGTCGATCAGTCATAAAGCCCTGTTCCGTTCTACATTGTTTCCTGCCGATAAATCACTGGTAAGGGGAAGCAATCTTGATGCTTTGGTAGTGGAAATGTTGGAAACTCTAAAATAACAGGTCATGGCAAAAAAGAAAGAAGAAGTAAACCTGAGTGATGTTGATGCAAACTTCATCATATCCTCATTCAAGAATAAAGAAAGGCGGAATAATCCGAGTGCGATTCCCCGACCTCTTTTACCGCCTGACAAGGAAGAAGAACAGGAAACGAAAGCCGAAGAAACGGCACAACCTATTTCGACTGTTCAGGAAGAAACGCCCCGTGAAGAAAATAGACGGAAACGGAATAAAGCACCCGATTACGAAAACCTGTTTCTTGTTAATGCCGAAATACCCACACGAAGCGGTAAACTGGTCAGCATCCGAGAAAAGTACCATGACAGAATAGCGAAAATCGTACAAGTCATAGGAAAAAAGGAGGTTTCCATATTCAGCTACATTGACAATGTACTGAACCATCACTTTGAAACTTTTCAAAATGAGATCGCAGAACTCTACAACAAGAATAATGAAGATGATTATTTAATCCCTAAAAAATAAAAAAAATGATACACAATCCAATTTTATACAATGACACCACAATCATGATAGGTCTTGTCGTGTGCTGCCTGATTGTATTGGCAATAGTAATGATACCTAAAGCCATTCGGCACAGGAAACAAGTGAAACGAAACGAGAGTGAGAAAGCCACTCCCAATGAGGAACAGGAAGTAGAAATGACAATTATATCCGAAGAAGACATGAACAGTAAAAAACAAACATTCGATTACCGTAAGGCATTTCTTATTGCACCAAAGTTAGAAGATAGAAAACCCGTCTTCATAAGTAAATCAACCAGAGATAGCCTTGATAAGATTGCAAGACGATTAGGCGACCGAAAAATGAGCGTGTCCGGTTTTCTTGAAAACATGGCTAATCATCATCTGGAAGAATACGCAGACGAGATAAACAGGTTATATAAAGAATAATGGAAAAGATATTTATAAGCGTAGTTATTCTGTATGCTCTTTTTGTCGGGATTTATTTCCTGTATTTAAGGACAGGAAAAAGACGAAAAAAAGATATTGTCGGGAAAGGTTCTTCAATCCAAGAAACAGGTCAGTTGAAAACGGATATTGTCGGAAAAAGCAGGTTCGATTTGAATAACCCGACGCCACTCACTGCCAAATCGACGCCACTCGCTGCCAGCTCGCCAGAATCAGAAAATCACCCGAAAAATCCCGATATATTTGTTTCGTCTAATGAGATAAAGCCTTCGGCAGAAGTGCCACAAGAGGAACTGGACGAAGCATTTTCCAATACTCCGCCTGACGAAGAAAACGAACCGATGGATATAGATTATCCGCTCGAATACGAAACTGGAGAAGAAATCGAAGATGAGGAGGAAGAAACGGAAGAAGTCGAGGGAACGGCACAAGCTGCCCTCGCTTCGGGAGTTGGCTTTGAAGATTTGGGAAATGCTGTTCGGACAGTAAACAAGGCGGACGAAGCAACGCCGGAGCAAAAGCAAAAGGCGGGCGACACTTTATTGGAAATGCGAAGGACGGATATGTTTGAGCAAGTCGTTTCAAGCAAACCCAATGCAAAAAAAATCGTTACCGATCTGATGGCTGAAAGCCTTGCCGATTTTCATAGTCGAAAAGATAAGGAAGCCGGAGCAACCGAAAACGAAAAAAAAGCCCCCGACAATTTTAATATCAGGGATTTCGCAAAGTGAACTTATTAATAACGTAAAACAAGAAAAAATGAAAGAAAGAGATTACGGTTAGCGTGTTTAGCCACCACTAAAAAAATTCAACAGTAACATGATTATTCAACCCGGTATCGGGACTATCCACCCCGATACCAATTTAACAATTTCTTATTATGACAAAGAAAAAAATTGAATTTGATTCTTCCTTTTTTACGCTCGGCAAAAAGTGCAAGCACTCTCTGCCCTCGCTCAACAAAAAGGTTCTTATGTCGGCAGCCTTTGTCCTGGCTGCTGTTTCAAGTGCATTTGCACAGGGTAACGGTGTTGGAGGAATTACAGAAGCCACCAACATGGTTACATCCTACTTTGATCCGGGAACAAAGTTGATTTACGCTATCGGAGCCGTTGTCGGTTTGATAGGTGGCGTAAAAGTGTACGGCAAATTTTCGAGTGGTGATCCCGACACTTCTAAAACCGCAGCAAGTTGGTTCGGAGCCTGTATCTTCCTTATCGTAGCCGCTACCATCTTGCGCTCCTTTTTCCTTTAATCCGCTTCATACAGATAAGAGCTATGGAGTATAATATTAATAAAGGGATAGGCAAAAGTGTGGAGTTCAAAGGCTTAAAAGCACAATATCTATTCATTTTTGCCGGAGGGTTGCTTGCCGTGTTCGTGGTGTTTGTCATCATGTATATGGTGGGTATAGATCAATGGATTTGCATTGGTTTCGGTGTGATAGCCGCTTCGGTATTGGTATGGATGACTTTTAACCTGAATCAGAAATACGGGGAACATGGGTTGATGAAGCTCATGGCTGTCAGACAGCATCCTCGCTATCTGATAAACAGAAAAACTCCGCATCGCCTATTCAAAAATAAAAGAAAGGAGACGGCATGAGGAATATAATGAAAGCATCAACCATTGAAAACAAATTTCCGCTATTGGCTGTCGAACACGACTGTATCATTTCCAAAGATGCGGATATTACGGTTGCCTTTCGGGTGGAGCTACCGGAACTGTTTACAGTAACGAGTACGGAATACGAAGCGATACATTCGTCTTGGGCAAAAGCCATAAAAGTATTGCCCGAATACAGTGTGGTGCATAAGCAGGATTGGTTCGTGCGTGAAACCTACAAACCTGAAACTGGTAAGGACGATATGAGTTTCCTATCCCGTAGTTTTGAAAAGCATTTCAACGAACGTCCATTTTTGAATCATTCGTGTTTTCTGTTTTTGACTAAAACAACAAAGGAACGAATGAGAATGCAAAGCAACTTTTCAACACTTTGTCGTGGGAACATTATTCCCAAAGAGGTAAATAAAGATGCAAGCGTGAAGTTTTTGGAGGCTATCGGACAATTTGAGCGGATTATGAACGATAGCGGATTTGTCCGTCTTACCCGTATCACATCGGATGAGATTATGGGAACGGAAGAAAACCCCGGACTTATTGAAAAGTATTTTTCTCTGTCGTTGGATGACACCACCTGTTTAGAAGATATGGAACTGGGAGCTGATGGACTTCGGATCGGAAACAAGCAAGTGTGTCTGCATACTTTATCGGATGCCGAAGATTTGCCCGGACGTATTGGTACAGATATGCGGTATGAGAAATTATCCACCGATAGAAGCGATTGTCGTTTATCGTTCGCTTCTCCTGTCGGTTTACTTCTGTCGTGCGACCATATTTACAACCAATATTTATTTATTGAAGATAGTGCTGAAAATTTGCGAAAATTTGAAAAAAGCGCAAGGAATATGCAGTCGCTATCAAAGTATAGTCGTGGAAACCAAATAAATAAAGAGTGGATCGACCAATACCTGAACGAAGCACACAGCTTCGGATTGACATCCATACGGGCACATTTTAATGTCATGGCTTGGAGTGAAGATGCGGAAGAACTCAAACATATCCGTAATGATGTAGGTAGCCAATTGGCATTGATGGAGTGTAAACCCCGCCACAATACGGTAGATGCCGCTACTTTGTACTGGGCAGCTATGCCGGGCAATGGTGGAGATTTTCCGGAGGAAGAATCGTTCTTTACATTCATCGAACCTGCACTTTGTTTCTTTACTGAAGAAACGAATTACCGTAATTCAGTCAGTCCGTTCGGTATCAAAATGGCGGACAGGGTTTCGGGAAAACCTCTCCATGTGGATATTTCCGACCTGCCCATGAAAAAAGGAATTATTACCAATCGTAATAAATTCATTCTTGGGCCATCGGGATCGGGAAAATCTTTTTTTACCAACCATATGTGCCGCCAATACTACGAACAAGGTACGCATATCGTTTTAGTGGATACAGGTAACTCGTATCAAGGATTATGTAACCTGATAAACAAGCGGACGAACGGACAGGACGGAGTGTATTTTACCTACACCGAGCAGAACCCGATTGCGTTTAATCCATTTTACACAGACGATAATGTCTTTGACATTGAAAAGCGTGAGAGTATAAAAACGCTGATCCTTACCCTGTGGAAAAGGGATAACGAACCACCGACACGAGCGGAGGAAGTTGCCCTGTCAAATGCCGTCAGCCAGTATATTGAGAGATTGAAGACAGATAGCAAACTGGAACCGTCTTTCAATACTTTCTACGAATTTGTCCGTGATGGCTACCGCAAGATACTCGAAGAAAAGAAAGTCAGGGAAAAGGATTTTGATATTGATAACTTCCTGAACGTTCTCGAACCGTACTACCGTGGAGGCGAATATGACTTCCTGTTGAACTCCGATAAACAACTGGATTTATTATCTAAACGCTTCATTGTCTTTGAGATAGATGCGATAAAAGACCATAAAATCCTCTTTCCTGTGGTTACAATCATTATCATGGAGGTTTTCATCAACAAAATGCGTCGATTACAAGGTATCCGTAAAATGATATTGATTGAGGAAGCATGGAAAGCAATTGCGAAAGAAGGTATGGCAGAATACATTAAGTACCTATTTAAGACCGTTCGTAAGTTCTTCGGAGAAGCGATTGTAGTTACTCAGGAAGTCGATGATATTATCGCTTCGCCTATTGTGAAAGAGAGTATCATTAATAATAGTGATTGCAAAATTCTGTTAGACCAACGCAAATACATGAATAAATTCGACAGTATTCAAGCGTTGTTGGGATTAACCGAAAAAGAAAAGTCGCAGATTCTCTCTATCAATATGTCCAATATACCCAGTCGTAAATATAAGGAAGTCTGGTTCGGTTTGGGTGGTGTACAGTCCGCTGTTTATGCCACAGAAGTCAGTCTGGAAGAGTATTACACCTACACCACCGAAGAATCGGAAAAGTTAGAAGTAATGAAGCTGACCGAAAAATTAGGTGGCAATATCGAACTGGCAATAAAACAGATTGCCGAAAGCAAACGGCAAGAGTACGGAGGATAGAGCCATGAAAAGAAAAGTGAGTAAGCCACATTTGGCATCGCACATGTGTACCTCTTTTCCGCTTTGCGATATATGCGGAACATGGGTAAGCCTGTGCGGTTCTCCCGGTGTAAAAATATACCATGACGGTAGTCGATTCCGGTTGCAGTTTATTTACAAACAAGATGCGGCGTTTACCGTCTCATTGTGCCAAAGCTGGGGGATTACTTTTTTCTATTTCTATGGCATGATACAAATCGCCTATGATGATGAGCGGAATATACTCTCGCTTACCAACGAGGGCGAATACAAAAGGGTTTACGATGATGTATTTCCCTAAAATATTAATAATCAGTTAAAATTTAAAATTATGAAACGAATATTTCTATGCCTGATGATAGTAGGTTTATCCCTGTTTTCTTTTCAGGCAAAAGCGCAATGGGTGGTAACCGATCCGACCAATTTGGTTCAAAATATTGTCAGTGCGGTACAAGGTACATCGACGGCTGCCAATATGATAAACAACGTAAAAGAGTGTGCCAATATTTATAAGCAAGGTAAGGAGTACTACGACGCACTTAAATCGGTCAATAACCTGATTAAGGATGCCCGAAAAGTGAAAAAGACCATCGAGATGATTAGTGAAATTACGGACATCTATGTGAATGGATTTAACAAAATGGTAGGTGATCCGAATTTTACACCAAATGAATTGGTTGCAATTTCGGCAGGTTATGCCAAGCTATTGGACGAAGGTGGTTCTTTAGTAACTGAACTGAAAAATATAGTAACCGGAGGTAACGGACTTTCCTTGTCCGATAAAGAGCGGATGGACGTAATAGATGATGTATATAATAAGATGTTGGAATATCGTAATCTAACTAAATACTATACGCAAAAAAGTATCTCTGTTTCATTCATTCGTGCTAAAGAAAAGAACGATACAGACAGAGTATTATCCCTATACGGAAATCCATCCGAAAGGTATTGGTAATCAATAAAAATCAGTAAAAATGAATTTTGATAATCTACATCAGATTCTTGCGAATCTGTATCAGGATATGTTACCTCTTTGCGGTAGCATGATTGGTGTCGCAAAGGGGTTGGCAGGACTGGGAGCCTTGTTCTATGTGGCTTATAGGGTTTGGCAGGCGTTAAGTCGAGCCGAACCTATTGACGTGTTCCCGCTTCTGCGTCCGTTTGCGATTGGACTGTGTATCATGTTTTTTCCTACGATAGTGTTGGGAACTATTAATTCTGTGATGAGTCCCATAGTTAAGGGAACTAATGGTATTCTGGAATCGCAAACAATGGATATGAAAGCCTATCAGCAACAAAAAGACAATTTAGAGTATGAAGCACGGGTGCGTGAGGGTAAGGCATGGCTTGTCGATGACGAAGTGTATGACCAAAAAATGAAAGATTTGGGAATTACCGATACCCCCGAAATAATCAGTATGTGGGGCGAACGGCTTTGGTACGACATCAAAGCATGGTTCAGGCAAATAGTAAGGGATTTCTTTGAATTGTTGTTTAATGCCTCTGCATTGGTCATAGATACAATACGGACATTCTTTCTTATTGTGCTGGCCATACTGGGTCCGATAGCGTTTGCATTTTCCGTCTATGACGGATTTCAATCAACGCTCACCCAGTGGCTTGCACGCTATATAAGCGTATATCTGTGGCTGCCTATCTCCGATATTTTTTCCTCTGTTCTTGCACGGATACAAGTTTTAATGCTTCAACAGGACATTGCCTTGTTGCAAGATCCGACTTATATACCTGACGGTTCAAACGGTGTATATATCGTGTTTCTAATAATTGGAATTATTGGATATTTCACGATTCCAACTGTTGCAGGATGGGTTATACAAGCCGGAGGAATGGGTAGTGCTACCGGAGCTATCAATAAAACAGCAGGTAAGGCAGGAGCTATTGCCGGAGGAGCGGCAGGTGCAGCAGCAGGTAATATTGGTGGTCGCTTACTTGGTAAATAAGCGGTGAGCCACCGCTGGCAATAAATGTATTAAAAATAAAAAGATGGAATTTAAAAGTTTAAAAAATATTGAAACAAGTTTCAAGCAGATACGGATTATCGCCATTGTGTTCGTTGTACTGTGTGCCGGAATTACCGGATATGCGGTCTGGAACTCATTCAGCTTTGCAGAAGCACAAAGGCAGAAAATCTATGTATTGGATGAAGGAAAGTCGCTTATGTTGGCTCTTTCACAGGATTTATCACAAAACCGTCCGGTGGAAGCAAAGGAACATATCAAGCGGTTCCATGAACTATTCTTCACTTTGTCGCCCGACAAGAGCGCCATTGAATCAAACATCAATCGTGCCCTCTTTTTGGTCGATAAAAGTGCTTTCCGTTACTACCAGGATATGCAAGAGAAAGGTTACTATAATCGTATAATATCAGGCAATATCAATCAGGTTCTTCAGATTGATTCTGTCGCCTGCAATTTCGATGCCTATCCTTATAAAGTGGTAACCCATGCACGGCAAAAGATTATCAGAGCAAGTAATGTTACCGAACGAAGTCTGGTTACACGTTGCGACCTGATAAACTCGGTACGTTCCGACAATAACCCTCATGGGTTCACGATGGAACGTTTTGAGATTATTGAAAACAGGGATTTGAGAACATTAGAAAGATAAGCCATGGTAAAGAAAAAACTTACCGCCGTAAGAGATTGGTTTGAAGACGGCTTACGATCCTTGTTAGGACGGGTAACACCCGACGGACGAGTAATCATCATCCTTGTAATGCTTTTTGTATTTGGTGCAGGTTCGATCTATATGACGGTTTCGTCCATTTATAACATGGGAAAGAAAAACGGTCAGGAGCAAATGGAGATAGAACATATCAAGCGGTTGGATCTGGAATATCAACAGAAGGCAGATAGTATAAACCATAAAAACAAGTTCAATTATGAGTAGTAAAAATACAGGCAATTGCCGTAAACCGGATGTTGTCGAAACTAAAAAAGAGAATAAGCCCCAAAAGGAGCTTACTCCGCAGGAAATGCAGAAAAGGAAAAAGATGCTCATCTATCCGTTGTTCTTCTTGATATTCGTAGGGGCTATGTGGCTGATTTTTGCTCCCTCCGGAGATAAAGACGAACAGCAACCCGACGGTTTTAACTCGGAGCTGCCGATACCTAAAGATGAAGCCATTGTTGGCGACAAGCGTTCGGCTTACGAACAAGAAGCCATGCAGAATAAGCAAAATGAAAAGATGCGTAATTTACAAGATTTTGCCTTTTTGCTTGGCGAGGAAGAAGAACGCAAATCACAGACAGGAAATGAGAATCAGCTTGCTGTAACAGATGACAAAAATAAATACAATTATGGTAATAGTTCTCGAAATATTCCGACTATTCAATCATCGGCACAAGCCTATCAGGACATCAATCGCCAGTTAGGTAATTTTTACGAAGAGCCTGCCGCAGAGACAGACAAACAGGCTCAACTTGAAAAAGATGCTCGTATTCAGGAGTTGGAAAAGCAACTGGAAGAAAAATCTCAGGCAGACCAACAACTGGAACTTATCGAAAAATCCTATGCGATTGCCGCTAAGTATATGCCTAACACACAAGAGCAGGCACAACCCGCACCGATAACAGATATGCGTGAAAAAGTTGTTCCAAAACCAGTCTCTCAGGTGCATCATAATGTGGTATCGCTTTTATCTGCTCCAATGAGTGATGATGAGTTTCTCGAAGCATATAGCAAGCCTCGTAACATGGGCTTTATTACTGCTGCCGGAAACGAATCAATAATGGATAAAAACAGCATCAGGGCATCTGTGTACCAAACCGTAACTCTATCCAACGGTAAAGAATTGCAGTTGCGGTTACAGGAAGCGATGATAGCCGGAACTATGTTGATCCCAGTCAATACTGTTTTGACAGGCAGTGTTAAGATTAGTGGAGAACGCCTTCATATCACTATTACCTCTATTCAGTATGCGGATAATGTGATACCTGTTGAGATGGAAGTGTACGATATGGACGGTATGCAGGGAATTTTTGTACCGAACTCGGACGAAATTAACGCTGCCAAAGAGATTGCCGCCAATATGGGTACGTCGATGGGAAGTAGTATTACCATAACGGACGATGCAGGTTCACAGCTTGCTGCCGATTTGGGACGGAGTGCTATTCAGGGAGTATCGCAGTTTTTTAGTAAGAAAATGCGAGAAGTAAAAATCACTCTGAAAGCAGGTTACAAGGTTTTATTACTGCCAAAAGCACAATAAGTAATCAATAACAAAAGGGTCTGCGACCCCCACTAAAAAAATCCAATAGTAAAAACAATTAAAACAATTTTTGTATGAAACGATTTCTTTTCGCACTCGCAATGTTCGGGTGCATCTTTACAGCAAACGCACAAGAAGTAGAAGTTAAGGAACAAGTAGCTACTTCCATGCCCTCAAAAGGGGATTATTTTGATGGTCTGACACGACCGCTAACCTTTAACCGAATGATTCCGCCCTATGCACTGGAGGTAACATTCTCAAAGACGGTGCATATCATTTTTCCTGCTACAATCCGCTATGTGGACTTGGGTTCTGCCGATCTCTTGGCAGCCAAAGCGGACGGAGCGGAAAATGTTCTTCGTGTAAAAGCTGCCCTACGTGATTTCTCAAAAGAGAGCAATTTGGCTGTTATTACCGAAGACGGGGCATATTATACGTTTAACGTAAAATATGCAGATGAACCTGTAAAATTGAGTGTCGAAATGACCGATTTTATCCATGATGGGGAAGCGGTAAACCGCCCGAATAACGCAATGGATATTTACATGAGAGAATTGGGAAGCGAATCGCCTTTGTTGGTTAAACTGATTATGAAATCCATTTATAAGAATAACGACAGGGAGATTAAACATGTCGGTTCCAAACGTTTCGGTATCCAACACACACTCAAAGGGCTGTATGTGCATAATGGCTTGCTTTATTTTCACTTACAACTAAAAAATTCCTCCAATGTTCCGTTCGATGTGGATTACATTACTTTCAAGATTGTCGATAAGAAAGTCGCAAAACGCACCGCTATTCAGGAACAGGTAATCATCCCGCTTCGGGCACACAACAACCTGATGCTGATAGGTGGAAAACAAACAGAGCGTTGCATATTCGCTCTCCCTAAATTTACAATACCCGATGATAAACACCTTGTTATTGAACTATTTGAAAAAGAGGGTGGCCGTCATCAAACATTCATGGTTGAAAATGCCGACCTCGTAAGAGCTAAAGTGATTAACGAACTGAAAGTAAAATAATATGAAGCGATTAATATTCATATTAACAGTTGTGTTTTGCTTCGCCTTTTCAGGTGGAGCATATGCACAACGTTGTTTACCCGGAATGCAAGGCATTCAGGTAACAGGCGGAATGGTGGACGGAATTTATTCTTCCTCCAACAAGAATGAAACAGGATACTATTTCGGCATGGCAATGGCTACCTATACTAAAAATGCGAACAAATGGGTATTTGGTGCGGAGTTCCTGAACAGATACTATCCTTATAAAAACGACCGGATACCAGTCAGTCAGTTTACGGCAGAGGGTGGATATTATTTGAAATTTCTTTCCGACCATAATAAAGTCGTCCTTTTCTCTTTGGGCGGATCTGTACTTGCCGGATATGAAACAAGTAACTGGGGAGAAAAGAAACTCTTTGATGGCTCTACCCTCCGGAACAAAGACCGATTCCTTTATGGGGGTGCAATTACCTTGGAAATGGAAACATATTTGGCAGACCGTGTTGTATTACTTCTTACTGCCCGTGAACGGATATTGTTTGGAACTACAACAGGGCATTTCCATACCCAATTCGGATTGGGATTAAAATTTATGATAAACTAAAATTTAAAAAAATGATAACAACAACATCAGATAAACTTTTAGAATTTTTGCGATTTTGGAATAATGATCATTTGGCAAATGATGATGATACTGTTCCCTTGAATATGTATAATATGTCTGCTTTGTCTGCGGGTGTCGGTTTTACATTAAAATGGTTCGTTTCTAAAGATGATTTTGAAAAAATAGCCCAGGAGGTAGAATATATTTTTGATGATGATGATAAAACCCGCATGATTCTGGTTATAGGAGAAGACCGGATAGAGTTGGAAATAGATAAGTATAGTATTATCTCCGACTTTAAAGAAGAAGTCAGGGATATTGATGCTGTCTTTGAAAAAATCGCAAAACAATAAACATTTAAAAACAAAAAAATATGAAAAAGTTTTCAGCATATTTCTTATACACGCTATTGCTCGGTGCAATAGCCTGTGCCTGTAGCGACGATTTGGATATTCATCAGTCTTATTCATTTGATCTCGTATCTATGCCGGTACAGAAAAAAATCGCAGAAGGAGAAACCGCAGAAATCAGATGCCAGTTGGTAAAAGAAGGTAATTATGAGCAAGCTCGTTTTTTTATCCGTTATTTTCAACCTGACGGAATGGGTGAGTTGCGATTGGATGACGGTACATTATTCAAACCAAATGACCTGTATCCATTGAATAAAACAACATTCAGGCTTTATTATACTTCACGCTGCACCGATCAGCAAACTATCGACGTATATATCGAAGATAGTTTCGGGCAGGTGGTACAAAAAACGTATTCTTTCCAAAGTGATAGAATAGAAGATAATAAAGAGGATTCACGAAGAATATCACTCCAATGATTGTTTGCAGTTATGTCGTATTCAACATTCTATGCTGGCTATGTATAGCTTGGTCGTTAAATAATGCCCCCACAGACATAGAACTGTGGGGAGAGGAAATAGAATAAACAAGTGCCCGATTAATTTCGGGCGCTTACCGTATTTACAGATTGATTATGAGATATATTATAATGTTCCTAATCGTTTTACTGAATTTGCCTGTATTCGGGCAGTCAAGCGATTCACTAATCAGACAATCAGAAATTGAAAAATTTACAGAAAAAATATACTCCGTAAAGGAGCTTCACCGGGTAGCAGATTCTTTGCAAATAACGGTTAATGAATTATCCGACTATCCTATCATTTTCCCGATAAAAAAAACGCATCGTATTTCATCAGGGTTCGGAATGCGAAAACATCCTATTACTAAAGTGCGACAGTTTCATACAGGCATTGATATTCCCCAACCCAAAGGAACAGCGGTATATGCTACCGGAAACGGTATTGTTAGTCGTAAGGGTTACAATTCGGGGTATGGATACTTTGTCGAAATTGAACACGCAAGCAATTTCCGCTCATTTTATGCCCATCTAAGTAAAACAATGGTAACTGTGGGCGATTCGGTTCGTATAGCAGAACAGATAGCGTGTGTTGGTAGCACGGGAATATCGACAGGTAATCACCTTCATTATGAAGTGAGAAAAGGGAATCGTTTTCTAAACCCGATAGAGTGGTGTTATTGTCTATTTGAAGTATTCAAAGATGAATTTACAAACAGAAAAACAGCATGAAATTTCTTATTACATATTTACAGCCGGATGAAGAGGTCAGGTATAGAGCAAGGATACATATATTTTTGTTCCTGCAACCTGCTATATTGTTAGGTCTTGGCTGTATGTGTTATCTTGATGAGTTCAGTATAACACATTATTTAGGAATCACTTTGTTGTTCTTATGATTGGTCGCTCTTGTTCAACGTGTGTTTATAAAAATCGGTTCGATTTATGCGGTAACAAACAAGCGAGTGATTGTCAAAATGGGAGTATTCAGCCGAAGAACGGTCGAACTTGTGCTTGCAAGATGTGAGGGCATTCAGGTGGTGCAAGGTGTTGTTGGGCGAATATTCGGATACGGTACTATTGTTGTTACTACTGGAGGGGCTACCAACTGCTACTACTATGTAATCAATCCCTACCAATTTAAGAAAGCAATAAATGAGCAGATTACATAATATTTAGAGAGAATAAGCGGCTTTGGGTCGCTTATTTTCAATTAATTACATTATCGCCGAAAATGCTTATTTTCGTGAATACTTTATTATATTCCACCCTATATTCGTCATAGAACTCTTCTCTTAACTCATGATTTTCGTCAGTTAATTCGTCAATATGAGAGCCTTTTTTGTAAGCAAATGCACTATCAGCAATCTGTTCTGCTACAAATTCTGTAAGATTAAGATATGGATTATTTTTTCCTTTTTCATTTTCGACAAGTCCGTATATGTAGCTTTTTAAAAGTACTCCGAAGTTGTCCCATATTACATCATGGTAAGATTGTCCGTTAGATTTACATTGCGAATCCAAATTCGGATAGTACTCAGCTATTGTAGATGTGAAAAGTGATTTTGTAGTTTCACGAACCGTACTCCACCAAAAATCAAGGCGTTCTTCTTGTTCTATTATTTCGTCTTCAATCATGAGGTAATATTATTAAAACCTCAAAGATATATATTTTTGTTTATAACATCATAAATACGTGCTGAATAGGGCATTGATTCGACAAAGTCGCAATGTGGCTTTTTGTTACTTTTTCTCCCCGTCCGTTTAGTAAGTCATGGAAAACCTTAGGTTTGCGTCATTATTATAATATAAACTATAATGAGTGAACCATATGGAAAAAGAGAATGTAGAGGTCTATGTTACTATTTGGAACTCATTTTAAAGCCTTTTACCTGTTCAAACAATCAAATAATCTATCTTTAAGGCAATTAGAAAGGAGGATAACAAGTAAATCATCATGGATATTAAGAAAGCCTTATGTTACTATTATGAACTTGTTATTCTGTCTTGAATTAGACCTATATAAGAATTTGATCTGAATGATATTTAAGGTTTTTAGGATATATTCAAGTGCCTTTCCATGTAAAATTCTTAAATCATGAGCTTTATGAAGAATTATTATTTTATTGGAATTGATGTCAGTAAGAAAAACTTGGATTGTTGTCTTTTGCATGATGGAGTAGTATTAAAGCAAGATGTTATACCAAATCATCAAAAGAGCATTGAAAGCTATCTGTCAATAATACGTGAAGAGCAAGATATTGATGCGGAACAAATAATCGTGTGTGCAGAATATACAGGATTATATATCAATCCTCTAATTATTGCTTGCCAAACAGACAGCTATAAACTATGGATGGAAGATCCTACCCAGATAAAGTATAGTTCAGGACTACAACGGGGTAAAAACGATTCGATAGACGCTAAACGGATTGCTTTATACGCTTTCCGCTATTTTGACAGAATTAAGATATACAAAAAACCGTCTGCAAGTATTGAGGCAATCAAACTGTTATCTACCGAATTAAATATGTTATGTGTTGATAAAGCAAAGTATCAAGCACAATTATCAGATCAAAAAGAGTATATGCCAAATGATATTTATAAAATGAAACAAAAACGCTTAGCTCTTTTGATAAAGGAATTAGAAAAAGCCATAAAAAACATAGAAGATGAAATTGAAACCACTATAAAAGGAGATACTCTTTTGTCCCGTCAAATGGAGTTATTATTAAGCATTGAAGGGATTGGGAAAAAGACTTCCTTAAAAATGATTTTGGAAACACAAGCATTTACAAAATTTTCTGATAGTAGAAAATTTTGTTGCCATGCAGGAGTAGCTCCTTTTAGTTATTCATCAGGAAGTAGTCAACATTCTAAAAACAGAGTTTCTCAAAGAGCAAATAAGAGTATTAAAACCTTGCTCCATTTAGCAGCCTTATCGGCTATACAGAATAAAAATAGTGAATTACGAAAATATTATGAGCGGAAAATAGCAGAGGGGAAAAATAAGATGTCAGTATTGAATGCTATAAGGGCAAAGCTAATAGCTCGTATGTTTGCGGTAATAAAGAGCGATCTACATTATGACTTCGATCATATAAACCAATATCAAAATAAAAATTCCGTTCGTAGTTTTGCGAATTAGAAATCTATTCGTATATTTGCGAACTGAAAATAATAAAGCAATGCAAAAGCAAGAACTTACAAAGGAACAGGAACAGATAGCACGTTTTGCTAAAGCAATGGGACATCCCATACGGATTGCGATACTCCAGATGCTTGCCAGCCAGACATGCTGTTTTCACGGAGATATGTCGGAGTTACTGCCTATTGCCAAAAGTACCCTATCGCAACATTTGAATGAACTGAAAGATGCGGGATTGATACAGGGAGAGATTACACCTCCAACAGTTAAGTATTGTATCAATAAAGAAAATTGGGCTTTGGTAAAAGAACTGTTAGGCGGATTTATAGAAAGTGTCGCCACATCGAAAGGTGGCTGTTGACAGCTATTTTTTTGCCTGAAATATTCGTTGAATTACGAACTACGAACAGGAGATATAAAGTTAAACGATAATTCAAAAAACAATCAACATGAAAAAAAGTATTCTATTCGGATTACTGGTCTTATTACTGACCGCTTGTGGTGGTAAAACACAAAAAAACAATCAGGAATCATCCGGTGTAACGGAAACCAAAACGCAGCTTGCTGATGCTTCGACTGTAAATGTTTACTATTTCCACGGTAAACAGCGTTGTAAAACGTGCATTGCGGTAGGTGATGTTACAGAAAAAACGATAAAGGAGCTTTATACGGATAATCCTTATGTGAAATTCATTGAAGTAAAGACCGATGAAGAGCAAAATGCTTCGCTTGTAGAAAAATACGAAGTAACATGGAACGCCCTCATCATTGCTAAAGGCGATCGCCATGTTGAAATAACCAAAGAGGCATTTGCCAATGCTTTGAACAGTCCTGAAAAACTTACTGACCTTATCAAAACCGAAGTCGATAAAAGGTTATGATGGATTATTTGCAAAATCTTGCTGACGGTTCAAACTGGCCGATATTAACAGCATTCGTATTGGGGTTGATGACTGCCATTAGTCCTTGTCCATTGGCAACGAACATAACTGCAACCGCTTATCTGAGTAAAGATATAGGCGTAAAACACCGTGTATTGTTCAATGGGCTGTTCTATACACTTGGACGGATGTTTACTTATACAGTACTGGGACTTATCTTTTATTTCGGAGCGAGTCAGTTTCAAGTAGCACGGCTATTACAGAACATCGGGGGTATATGGTTGGGTATAGCGCTTATCGTTATCGGAATTTTAATGCTCGATATTATTAAATGGAATATTCCGGGAATGGGAAAGTTCACATCCAAACTCGAAAAGAAAGAAGGCAGGAAAAGTTACCTTGATGCCTTTCTGCTCGGATTGCTCTTTGCACTTGCCTTCTGCCCATACAGCGGTGTGCTTTACTTCGGAGGTTTAATTCCTCTAACCATTGCCAGCCCGTCGGGATTGCTACTTCCTCCTGTATTCGCTATTGCAACAGGACTTCCCGTCATAGTTATAGCGTGGCTTTTAGCATACAGTGTCGGTAATGTCGGTAAGTTCTACAACAAAATGAACGTCTTTCAAAAATGGTTTAAGCGTATAGTCGCAGCCCTATTTATTATGGTTGGGATTTATTATGTCATCATAAGTATTTAGAAACAATTTTAATATAACTAAGGTATGGAAATCATCGTTTTGGGTACAGGTTGCGCCAAATGTAAAACAACCTATGAAACAGTAAAGAAAGTAATTGAGGAAAACAATCTGGACATAAATCTCTCCAAACAGGAAGATATTATGGAAATCATGAAATATAATGTGATGACTTTGCCGGGCATAGTTGTAGACGGTGAAGTAAAAATCAAAGGCTACGTTCCTTCCGAAAGTGAAATCCGGAAGTTATTAGGAGTATAATAAACTACAAATGGAAACTAAAAAAGAGCTTAAAATCCTTGTCTGGATGATCGTCATTTTCTCTGCGGTATTTTTCCTGCCGTTAGAAAGTGAACGGTTTATGACTGCGATTGATGCTACACTCGACCTGTCGAAATGGTATGCACAGGAACACGTTGTCATGTGCCTTCTGCCTGCCTTTTTCATTGCAGGCGTGATAGCGGTTTTTATCAGTCAGGGTGCAGTATTGAAATATTTCGGAGCCAATGCTAAGAAATGGCTTTCCTATACGGTTGCTGCCGTTTCGGGTGCTATATTGGCGGTATGTTCCTGTACCATTCTTCCACTATTTACCAGTATCTATAAGCGTGGAGCAGGATTAGGGCCAGCTATTGCCTTCCTCTATTCCGGCCCCGCAATCAGCATACTATCTATTATTCTTACGTGGCGTATTCTCGGAACGGAAATGGGTGTTGCACGTATGATCGGCGCAATTCTTTTTTCTGTCGTCATCGGTTTAATAATGGCATTTATCTACCGGAAAGAAGAAAAAGCGAAAAAAGAGGAGCAAATGAATATTGAAGTACCTCCGGCTAAACGCTCGATGTCAAAAACCATGTTTCATTTCTTTACGTTGGTATTTATCCTTGTCTTTGCTAATTGGGGCGCTCCTGCTGCCGATGATACTTCAAGTATATGGTTCTATATCTTTACTTATAAATGGTATATCACAGGCGCACTTTCCCTTCTGCTTGCTTATTCCTTGATAGCTATATTGAAAATTAAATGGCAGTGGGTTATAGCCGGAGTTATCGCCACTGCAAGTTCAGCGTTTCTGGCATATCAATTTGTGCCGAACCCAAAACTGGTTCCGCTTGTTCCGATGATTGTCGGTATTGTAGCTCTGTCCCTTGTTACCCTGTTCGACAAACGTGATCCCGAAAACAAAGAATGGACACTTTCAGCATGGGGATTTGCCAAACAGATAATGCCGTTGCTCGCTATCGGAGTGGTTACAGCAGGCTTTCTACTCGGCTCTACGCACGATAATACTGCGATTGCGGGTGTGATACCCAATGAATGGATTGAATGGGCAGTTGGCGGAAACTCCCTATTGTCAAACTTCTTTGCCAGCTTTACGGGTGCTTTTATGTATTTTGCCACATTGACCGAAGTACCAATTATTCAAGGATTGCTTGCCTCCGGTATGGGAAAAGGCCCGGCGTTAGCTTTGCTATTGGCAGGTCCTTCGCTTTCGCTACCGAATATGCTCGTTATTCGGGGTGTTATGGGTACACAAAAGACGATTGTTTATGTAACGTTGGTTATTATCATGGCAACAATCTCCGGTCTGGTTTACGGAACATTTTTTTAAGAATACAACGAAATGAAAATATTGATTTTATGCACAGGAAACAGTTGCCGTAGCCAAATGGCTCACGGTTTTCTTCAATCGTTCGATAAAGAGATTGAAGTTTATTCAGCCGGAACTGAACCTGCAAAGGAAGTAAACCCGATGACTGTGGAAGTAATGGCTGAAGCCGGGGTGGATATCAGTAACCATACTCCGCACGATGTCAGGGAATATACTAACCAATCGTGGGATTATGTGATAACCGTTTGTGATGAAGCGAATGAAACCTGCCCTGTATTTACTGGCGATGTAAGCCAGCATCTACATTTTGGGTTTCAGGATCCGTCAAAAGCAGAAGGTACACCGGAATTTATCAAAGACCAGTTCTACCGGGTAAGATTTGAGATTAAGAACAAGTTTTCCGAGTTTTACATTACACAGATATTAAAGAAAGAAATGCCCAAGTGCGCCTGTTCCGGCGAATGGGAATAAATAGGCAGTAAGTTATGGATAACACTAATGATAAGCTAAAAGAAATTGTAAAGCAGAAATACAGTGATATTGCTTTACAAGGAAAAGAAACAGGTTGTTGTTGTGGGAATACCCAGCAAAAGGAAGTATATAACATTATGAGCGATGACTATTCAACGCTTGAAGGATATAACGAAGATGCTGACCTCGGACTTGGTTGTGGACTGCCTACTCAATACGCAGGGATAAAGAAAGGAGATACCGTTATCGACCTCGGATCGGGAGCAGGAAATGATTGTTTTATTGCACAAGCTGAGGTTGGCAATGAAGGAAAAATCATCGGTATTGACTTTTCTGAACCAATGATAGAAAAGGCTAAAGCCAATGCAGAAAAACGTGGAATACAAAATGTGAGCTTCCGGCAGGGAGATATCGAAGATATGCCTGTAAGTGCAGGTCGTGCCGATGTGGTTATTAGTAATTGTGTACTGAACTTGCTACCTTCCAAAGACAGGATATTCCATGAAATATACCGTGTGTTAAAAACCGGTGGTCATTTTTGTATTTCGGATGTTGTTCTCAACGGAGATATACCTGATAAATTGAAGCAAGCAGCAGAAATGTATGTCGGCTGTGTATCTGGGGCGATTCCAAAAAATAAATATCTTCAAAAAATAAAAGAAGCCGGATTTGCAGAAATTACTATTTGTAAGGAAAAACCTATTGTCATTCCTGACGAAATTCTTGAAAGGTATCTGAATAAAGACGAAATAAATGCTTTCAAAACAATTAACGGAAATGTGATTGTTTCCATAACAGTTACTGGAACAAAAAGCTCTGAGGGCTGTTCTTGTGGTGGATGTTGTTAAAAAATAAAGCTATGAATAAATTATTTGAAAAAGGAACCATTCTGAATATGGTAGAAATGATTGAGTACTCCGTTGGTGGTGTAATCAGCAAACAGGTATTAAAAAATGATGCTGGGAATATTACTCTTTTCTCGTTCGACAAAGGGCAGGGATTAAGTGAACATACTGCACCGTTTGATGCTATGGTGGAGATATTAGACGGAGAAGCCGAAATTTCAATAGACGGCAAACCTTTAGTATTGATTGCGGGACAATCTGTAATTATGCCTGCGGGTATTCCTCACGCTTTATATGCGAGCAAACAGTTTAAGATGCTCCTTACGATGATAAAAGGGTAGAAATCTATTAAAAAAACCAAATATTTTTCTTGTTCGAATATAAAAGCAAGAAAAATATTTGGAAATCTCATAAGAATAGTAACGGCGGATTGCTCCGCCGTCTGTCTATTCTTGCTTTTTTGAAAGCCACTCATCTCGCTGTTTTCGGCATTCCTCCAATGATTTGGCAACCGTAGAGAACAGTTCTCCGTCCGTATGACAGTAATCATATTGATAATATTCCGTTCCTCTGAATGCTCCTGCAATAAAGGTTGTATAGTTCTCTTTGCCAGTTTCGCATACGGAACAGCCGTTGTTGTTGATTGAATTTGTTTTCATCTTATTTTTTATTTTATGCTACTAATCTCTTTTCTATAAGAGGTATATTTTGATTTACAAGGTTTACAATCTGGTCGTGGTACTTGGTATTCTTATTACAAACGCCCCTCGATTGGATAACTCGTAATTGTGTGAGTGATACTTCAATGGTTTCAATTTTTTCTCCATCAACACAAGCAGATAGGATAAGACTATCCTTTTTTGAATGATAACTACCTACGCAATGGTGCATTAGTTTTCCCTCCAAAATGATGTCTGCCACGCTTTCAAGCACACGGATGCTGATAACTCCATCGGAAAATGCAAGTCCGAAAAACTTGGCTTTTGCTTCTTTGTACTCTGCTTCTTTCTCGATTTGCTTTTCAAGTTCTTCTTGTGCATCTGCTTTCGCTTTCTTGATTACATAGCGGTCGTGTTCCGCTTTGAGGTCATTCGGGCATACATATTTAGCATTGTGCAGGTCTTTCCCGAAGAATCTAAGTAGGTCTATATAGTCGCACCACATTGTAGCATCTTTTATTTTGTAGCCGTTACGGATGCAAATACGGATTGATTGCCAATAGTTGTCTATATTCTTCCAACCTGTATCCATAATGCGTTTAAGTAGCTTTGTATAGCCTGTTTTTAGCAGGGTTTCGGCTTTGCTGTCAGTCAACAATGTGCGAAACAAGTCTAACGGTTTTTGTCCGTATAATGCCTTTTTGTAGCCTGTCCGTTTGAGTTCGGGGATTAGTTTTTGACGTGGATAAACAACACCTGTAAAAATTCTGTCATATACATTCATGCTGTATTGGTTGTTGATGTTTTCGCTTCGCAGTTCCAAAGGAGAGTGAAATATCCACGCATCGTAATAACTTGTTCCCATTGTCTGACGCAGACGGGCAAATGTGCAATGCTTGCCATTTGGGGCAATCCACCGTTGCATTACTTCTGAATAGTCATGTTTGGTGGTTTCTCCTATTTTAACCGAACAAAACAGCATAAGAGTACGCAATACTTGATACCCTTTATGTGCGGTTACAACGGTCATGTAGTATCGGCTATCGAATTTTCGCTTATTGGTGGTTTCAACTTTTAGTTTGGTATTGCATTCAGGGCAAGTGCAATCGGTCAGGATAGACACTAAATACCCTGCACCCTGCCACGAATGACCGCATTTAGTACAGGTAATTACGCCCTTTTCGGTTCGGTGTCCGATATAGTCAATACCATTGCCGTAACCCCATTCTATCTGCTCTTTTGTGAGTTTAGGAAGGGTTTTACTTACTTCTAATACTTGTGCTTGGAATTTATTTTGCGGTTTCATAGGGCAATATTTTAAAAATCAAATAAACTTGGTTGGGGATTTAATACCACTTTCTTGGCTTTCTTTGTAGGCTGTGTCATCTTTCTGTACGCTTCATCCTGAGCCTTTTGTATGGCATCTTGGCGAGCTTGCTCTTTTTCTTCTTTGGTTAGTTCTACAAAATGGTTCACTACCACATGGGCATTATTCATTGGCATACCGATTTCGATATTATCTTCATCGTAAAAGTGAATCGCCATGTTGTAAATTTCATCGTCTGCAAAACCATTGCAACCGCTTTTTTTTACTTCATTGAGAATGTATGTAATACAATCGTCAATGCTCTTTTCAGGTTTGGAGTATTGGAATGAAAATAATACATCCGTTTCTGCACGTTGGTCTAAGTGTGCTTTTATCGTATTTTTGAAGTGATTTGATGCTTTCATATCTGTTGATTTTCTGCGTTTGAATACTGTCTGATTAATTCTACTACTTCTTTGTTTTCTTTGAAATTATCGGGGGTAGCCCATTTTGTGATAATTCCATTTGTAATGAGGTCGTTTATAGATTTTTCGGAGTAATCCGCATCTACTTGATAGGCTGTAAGTCCTTTGTATTCGATTGTCATTACATTATACGTGTTGTTGCTCTTGGTATAACTTACAATAATGAAAGGCAGATAATGTGTCGTTTCGTGATATGGGCTTTTAATGGCATATATCCCTAATAGGTCGTTTCTTTCTTCTTCTTTTTCAATTAGTTGTTTTTCTAAATATTCATTAATCTCAGTTAGGTTTTTACAAAACTTTCCAACTCCACAATAACAGCCATTAATAAGTATTTGCACATTATATTTATAACCTCTTTCTTGTGCTGTGCTGTCTGCAACTTCTATTTTTATTGTTTTCATTTCTTTGGGTGTTTGTGGGGCAGGGTTTCTGCCCCTTGTGAATACAGTTGTTATTACTAATCTAATCCGAAAAAGTACGCTAAACGCTGTTCTTTGGACTTCGGAAATATCCAACCTGCCAACTTCTGTCCGTTAAAGGTCAGTCGGGCGTTAAACCGTCCGCCCATCGCTTTGAGTTCGTCTTTGATAGTCTTGGTATCTCCGAATACGGCTACTGCTTTGGCGGAATATTCAACCAATGTGCAACCGTCTTTACCTGCTCCTGTCGGAGTGCTTGGCGGTGTTGTATTTGGTTTGCTGATATGTATGTTATCTTCATACCCTGCTGTATAGGCAAAATCTTCTATCGTATTCTCCCTTTTGTAAACTGGCACTTTTTCGATTATCCAACCGCAGTACTTGCTTTCGCCTAAATAATAACCGTCTCCCATGCTGTATTTTTCTCTATGCTCGTAATCTTCATTATATTCGGCTAAATAGGCGGTATCTTCAAAATTGGATGCGTGTTTACGCATTTCAGAAAAGATGTCTCTTTTGTGCTTAGAAAAGCCTAATATAACCGTGCGTTGCGTACTGCTTGCGAAGTAGTCGGTTTGGCTATCGCTCTCGTTTTGTTTCAATCGTGCCACGATTACCGCCTGAGCATCATCGGGAAATATCTCGGCAAAGCGTTTGCGACCTATTGTTTTTACTTCTTCAATCTTTATTTTTTCCTTGTCGGCTTCTTCCTGCTCCTTTTTTTTCTGTTGCTGTGCTTCCTGAAGAAGTCCTGCCACCTCGAAACTGTCCATAAACTCAGGGTTTTCGCTGTCGTAATAAAATCCGATGCCAAATTTTTCTTTCAAAGGTCTGATAATATCGGCTGTGTGAAACTCCTTTGTTGTTAGGTCTATTAGCTTATAAGTGATTCCCCATTGATTCGTTGTGATGTCGTACACTACATATCTATGATAGCTGTTACCCTCCATTTGAATAACCTGATTGACTTCTACCACTTGTTTGGCTCTGTCAATTTCCTTGTTTGCACCTAATAAAAATACTTTGCTCATAACTTTAAATTTTAAGGGTTTATAAAAAAGTCAGCATGAGATAAATAAAGGCTATTACAGCACCCAATGTCAGCAGACAGGAAAGGATGCCACGAAGCAGGGGAAGAAAGAAATACAAGCCAACTAATACCCAAACAAACCCAGTTCCCCACACACAGAAGCCCAAAACTCCTAAAGCGATTTTTACAACCAATTTTATGCTAATTGGAAGGTAGGCTGTCGGTCGTTGTTTCCTATTTTTTTCTAAGCTTCTCATAATTTCTGACTTTTTTTTTATGCCGTATCGGAGCCGGTAAGGAGTGATCGAGTTTCAGATGCAAGGAGAAAGTAGTGTTTAGCCGAAGCCAAGTTTTTTGAGTACAAATACGCTCGCCCGAAGCATGAGGGAAAGAGGAAGATTTTTCGCAAAACCAAAGGCTTGAACTTGCAAGCGGCGTTAAGAACACGGAAATACTTTCGCAACTGAACCGATTATTCCTTACCGCTTTCCGCATCGGTCATGGCGGAACGAGGAAGAAATTATATTAAGAGAAGTGTAGAGAAAAGAAAGTTGATTAAAGTAAAAAAAGCCTGTATCCGATTAAGATACAGGCTTCATTTTGAGTTTGATATTATTTTTACTTTGCTCTTGTTTTGTGGAAACATTTAGTGCCGTCCGGCGATAAATAGAAGTCAAATGTTTCTTCAACAGTTTTTCCTCCAAACTGAACGGAATATTTACATCGTATAATCTTGGCAAGTATATCATCTGCATTTCTGCTGTCATATCCTTGTATATTATCGGGAGTAAGGTTTTTAAGCGAATCAATGCGATTGCTCATCAGCTCAATATCATCTAAATATTTATCTAACTCGCTTTTCTTCTTAGTTTTAGCTTTCAGATCTTCACTCATTTCTTTTGCAAGCTCAATACGATTGATAATAAGCTGCTTGTCCTTTCTAAATTCATCTGTAAGATAAGCAATACTGTCGGCAACTGTGACTTTGCCATGTTCCGTCAATTCCACGACCTTGAAATTAAGGTCGTCGGATTTACCTTTAATTAGATATTCACGAATAGTTTTTTCATAAACACTGTTCATATTTGAGCCACCACAAGCGACTAAGAAAACCGCAATTAATAAATAGGCTGCATTTTTCATATTTGAAATATTCATATTGTTATACTTTGAATTAGTTTAGTGTTATCGCTGGGAGTTTTGACGATAGATTATACACAATTAAAACCTCTGCTTCTCTTTTGGGTTTTGTCCGGGTATATTCGGTTAGTGCTTTCATAAGCCATTCTCTGAGCGCCTGTGCTTCAAAAGATGCAATACGATAGTTGACAAAAATCAGTGCTTCCAAATTGTACAACGTCATTTCGTACTGGCGACCGTTGTTCTCGTATTTATGTATTCGGGTTACGGTTTTCTCTTGTAAAATCCCAGACTTGAATATCGTCCGAAGATTATTGCCAACGGAACTTACGAATACATTGAACAAATCAGCTATCTCATGCTTTGTCATCCACAGAGTGCAATTTACAAGTTTTGCTTCAACAATTAGCTGATTTTTATCGTTTTCTTTGATTTTTATATACCCTCGTTCCATACTATTATTCTTTAGGTCTTTTCTTGACTGTATGCTTTACCTTTAATACCGAAAGATTAAATTCTATTGTAGTTTCCGTTCCTATCGTTTGGAAATCATCACTTAATATATCGGAAATCAGTTCGCCACTTTTCTGCATCATAGATTTTTGTTCTGCCTTATCGGATTGTTCGGACAACTGAGAGATAGTGCGGGAAAGCTCTCTTACTTTGGCAAAAGTTTCAATGATTGCAATAGTCGTTTCTGTTGCTTTAGTAGATTTGAGAATAGTCGCTAACATATATAAACCTTTCTCGGAAAATCCTTTGGGTAAAGTTGGTGAAAATCGGAGGTTTGCAAGGTGGTCGAAATTTTCGACCACCTCTGCTTTATCTTCTTGGGTAAGTAGGATAATGTATCCTTTAGGAAATTTGTCAGGATTGTTTTTTACAGCCTCATTAACACGTTTTGTTTCAACGCCGTATAAATCAGCCACATCACTATCGAGGATGATTTGCTTTCCCTGAATAGTTATGATTTTGTTTTCGATGAGTTGCACTTCCATATTTATCTGTATTTTAATTGTTTATGTCAATAATCGTTACCTATTCGTTACCTTTTTCCAAAGAGGTAACTATTGAACAGCTTTTTTGTAAATATTTTCAATGCCTGAGAATTGTTCTGAAAGCCCTTTCATATCGCTACTAATCTTATTATTAGTGATTCGTGCATATATTTGGGTCGTTTCAATATTGGTATGCCCCAACATTTTAGATACGGTTTCAATGGGAACTCCTTTACCCAGTGTCGTTGTCGTGGCGAAAGTATGTCTTGCAAGATGAAATGTGAGATTTTGCTTTATTCCACACAGATCGGCAATTTCCTTCAAATAGGAATTTAGTTTTTGGTTGCTGATAACAGGAAGTATTTTGCCATTGGGCAACTTGCCTTTATATTTATCCAGAATCATTTTAGGAATATCCAATAATGGCACATTTACATCAACTCCGGTCTTTACTCGTTTGGTCATAATCCAAAGGTTGCCGTCAAATGATTTACGGATGTGCTCTTTTCTTAGCCCTGCTACATCTATGTATGCCAAACCGCAAAAGCAGGAAAAAATAAATAAATCCCGAACATGCTCCAATCGTTCCGAAACAAGATTGAGTTCAAGGATTTTTGTTATTTCATCTTCTGAAAGATACCCTCTGTCCACTTTTTGCAAGCGAATCTTGTAGTTGGCAAAAGGATCGCCGACAATTATTCCATTGTTTCGGGCAATGAGTATGATGCGTTTGAAAAACTGCATAAACTTGGCTGTCGTATTTGAATTGCATTTGCCAATAGTCTTCAAATACACCTCAAAATCAGTAATAAACATCAGATTTATTTCTTTCAACGAAATATCAGATAGCCTATATTTATGCTGAATAAAACTTTCAAGATGCTTACGGGTAACTTCATACTTTTGATAAGTGGATGCAGACTTGGATATACCAATCAATGCTTTCACATCATTATTATGCTTCTCAAAAAGATGAAGTAGGGTTTCGTGATTCTCGGTATGCCCTAAAAACTCGTTCTTTACTTTCTCGGCAGTAACATAATTGTCCCGTCGTTGCTGTTCATGGTAGATGTGATTTATAGATGCTTTAATATCATCCAGCAGCTTGTTGAGTTGCCCGGCAGACTTTCCAGTGGCTTTTCCGGCTTTAACACTCCAATTATCAGGATGGATGCTTTGTTTGGTACTGAACTGGCAGATTTTTCCATCAACGGTAACTCTTGCCATAATTGTTACCTCTCCATTACGCTTTTCTGACCCTTTTTTCAGGTAGAAAAGGACTTTAAATGTACTCTTCATAATCTCACTTTTTAATGTTACAAAATTACTTTTAATCAATTGAATGTGAGATATATACAGACTGTACAAATTCGGACAGCGAGAGGTCATTTTCGGACAAATCGTTACCGTTTTTGTCCAAATGGAAAAGGGTAACGATTTAGGCACAAAATTGTGTCTTTTGGGGTCTTTTTAGTGTCCTGAGTGTCGGACGAAAAGGGCACAAAAAAACCTACAAATCATTGACTTGTAGGTTTTTGTCCTGTTGTTGTCTGGTTTTGTCCAGACCTTCCAGCGGAGAGAGGGGGATTCGAACCCCCGATACCCTTTAGGGGTATACACGCTTTCCAGGCGTGCCTCTTCAACCACTCGAGCACCTCTCCTTGTTCGGGGCGCAAAAGTAAGGGAAGTTTTTGGAATTACCAAATGTTCGGGCAAATAATATTAAAAGTCCGTTCAAGCAACCAATGCCGGAACGGACTTTCAACACTCAATAAAACATACTTATCATTACCGTGATCTGACTTCCCGTCTCATAAATATGACATACGAAAGAGCAAAACAGATGACAGTAGCTGCAATCAGTCCGGTGAGCTGCGGCCACACCACCAAAAGACTCTGTCCCAATGGCAGCGGGCTGGGAATGGCCCCCTGAACCTGCTCCATAGTAAGCGGCCCTAAACTTCTGACGGAAGGCATCAGCAGCGTTGTGGTCGCCTCATTGAACAGTTCGCTAGGTGCCAAGCGCATCAGACCGAGAATAAATTTCTGGTAACTGACTATCTGATAAGGAGATGCCAGCTGCGAAGGGCTCAATGCCTTGGCAACCAGATTGACAATCATCGTATAGAACACGCTGAAAAACAACCATACCGCCACCGAAGCCAATGCCGAGGTGGCCGCCTGACGGAAGCAAAGCGAAAACAGAATGGCCAGATTCAGCCAGAATGCCACATAGAACACACTGATTATGAGAAAGAATACAATCCTCCAAAATTCTTCTGCTGTGGGAGGAATGCCTATCGCTATCAACCCGCAGCCCATTACGAGGAATCCCAGTACAAACAGCATGATACCTATCACAATCAATGCAGCCACGAACTTGGCATTGATAATGCAATCACGATGAACAGGCTGTGACAGCATACGGCTCAACGTCCCCTTGTTCTGTTCCGAATTTATTGCATCGAATCCCAGCGCAATCCCCAACAACGGCCCCAGAAAGTTGATAAACTGCACAAAAGAAGGCAATGTGCCGTCCGAGGCTGTGAACAACTTCAAGAAAAGGAACGAACCGTCTGGGTCATTGGGCTTGATGGCGGCACCTATGTTGGTAAGCGAGGTATAGAGTGAGCCCATGCACGTAAGCAAAATGATTCCCATCAAGATAATGAACCGCCAACTTTTCACATGGTCGGATATTTCCTTGTTGACGACTACCCGAAAAGGATAATTGACTTTATTCATGCCTTTCTCCTCCTTCCTCCATATAATGGTTATAAATATCAGATAATTCCTGATGCTTGTCCTTCAAATCAGACATATCAATCAAGGTGACCAGCTTCCCACTGTTGAACAGTCCCACGCGGTCGCAAACTTTCTGCACCTGGTCCAGGTGGTGGGAAGAGAACAAGACGGTCAGTCCCTCCTTCCGGCTCAACTGCCTAATGAGCTCGATGAACTCCTGAACACCGGCAGGGTCTATTCCCGAAGTAGGTTCATCCAGGATTATAATTTCCGGATTTTTGATAAGCACGTCTGCCAGCCCCAATCGCTGGCGCATACCGCGCGAATATTTCCCGGTCTTCTTTTTCATCTGTCCGGCAAGCCCCACATGCTCCATCAGCTCCAGCGCCTTGACTTTCGCTTCGGCATCCGAAATGCCATTGAGACGCGCAGTATATATAAGGTTTTCCGGACCGGTCATGTCATCATAAAACCCCACATCTTCGGGCAGATAGCCTATTTTCCGCTTTACCTCGATAGGATGCCTGGTAGAGTCGATACCGCAAATCTCCACAGAGCCGGAAGTGGGTTCCGTCAGTCCCAGCATCATCAGGATGGTAGTTGACTTGCCGGCGCCGTTTGGCCCCAATAATCCGAAAATCTCCCCTTTACGAATAGTCAGGCAAATGCGGTCTACGGCAGTGAAGCGCCCATACTGCTTGGTCAAGTCTGTCAATGCAATCACTCGCTCGTCCATGCTCACCTCCTTCCATATTTACGGAACAGATAGCATACGGCACCTATGGCAACGATTATTATCAAAACGCCCACCCATCCCCATATCATCGGGGTTTTCACGGCAATGCGGAATTGGGCGTCTGTATTCACTTCAGGAGTTTTGGCCGTCATGGTAGCCACATAATCTCCGGGCAATGCCTTTTTGGATGCTTTCATGGTAGCTACGACATTGGCCGTTTCCCCCGCCTTCAGCATATCAATCTTCGAAGGCTCAAAAGACACTTCCCAGTCCACGGGCTTATTGGCAGAAAGCTGGATATCTTTCAACAATGAAGAACCGGTATTCCGGACCACCAACTCGATACGCTTCACATCTCCTGCTGTGATTTCGGTACTCAACAATCCTCTGGGCGTGGACAATTCCATCTCGTAGGAACCCGTGACAACAACTTCCAGCTCCAAGTCGGCAGAAGTCGTACCAGTAGCCGCACGTACCGGAATCTTGTAATTACCGGCTTCCACATTGGCGGGAGGGACAATCTCTATACTCACATTCTGGCTGCTGTTCGCTTCCACCTGGGCAGAAGTGGCCTGCTTATAGTTGGGCTTGAACACGACACTCCAGCCTCTGGGGGCATTGGCCATCAGCGCATACAGCTGCTGGTCGGCCGTCTGGTTTTTCAAAGTGGCATTGAAGGTAAAGGTGGACTTGGAATTGCCCTGCATATTGGGCTGGTCGGTAGTGAACTCGGTCTGGTAAGTTCCTTTCTGGGCCACGACCACCTCCAGCGGCAGTTTGGTTTCTCCGGCAAATACTGTGAAATGATAACTTCCTTTATTTACTTTTAGAGGAACTTCCACTTTCAAATTGAACGTTTTCTTTTCCTGGGGCAGTACAGAAAGCTGGCTGAGGGTCCAGCCGCCTGACTTGATTTCATGCTTCCAACTGCCCGGCAATCCGCTGACCGAGAGATTTGCATTTGTAACCCCGTCCGTGTTGTTAATCAAATCAATGCTGTAATCAATGGACGCTCCGGGCGTCACGGAAATTTTTGTGTAAGGAGTGTACAGAATTATGCTTCCAGATTCATCGGCATGTACACGATTTAAGGGAAAGGCTCCCAACAAAATAACTAACAATAAAATACAATTTGTTCTCATAGTCATAAAAAAGTTCTTATGGTTGTTTAATTATGAATATTTTCCAAATTTGTGTGTTGCAAAAATAAAAGATAGCTATATTAGTAGCTGTTAAAAGAAACAAAAGAATATAATTGCGGACACGATATACCCTGCGATGACCTGCTTTTCTTATCTTTGCGATTCCTATTGATACAAACGAATACCATACCGACATGAGAATCCCTGAAATACGCTTACAGAACCAGCAACTGTCCACTCCACTCTTCGGCCACCCGAAAGAGCTGGTCTCCTGGATGGGCGCCATGCAGGCACAAGACTATACAATGGTGAAATGGGCCGTAGGTATGCGGCTGAAGTCACCGGGAATTCAAGCCGTGGAAAAAGCCCTGCATCAAGGGGAAATACTGAGAACCCACATAATGCGTCCCACATGGCACCTGGTAGCAGCAGAAGACATTCGTTGGATGCTGAAACTCTCTGCACAACGCATCAAATCCGCCAATGATTCTTATGCAAAAGGACATGGTCTGGAAATCACGGAACAGCAATATGACAGAAGCCATACCGTACTTGGGAATATCCTCAGCGGGAAGCGAAGCCTGACGAAACAAGAGATTGCGGAACATTTTGAACGTTCGGGACTGCTTGCAGACAACTACCACATGACCCGCTTTATGTCGCGTGCCGAAGTCGAAGGAATTGTGTGCAGCGGAGAATGCCATGGACGGCAACACACCTATGCCCTTCTGGACGAAAGAGTTCCACCTACCCCCGAACTGACGAAAGAAGAAGCACTGGCCCGCCTGGCTACAGCCTATTTCCGCAGCCATGCCCCCGCTACCCTGCAAGACTTCTCCTGGTGGTCTGGTTTGCCTTTAACGGAAGCAAGGCAAGCCATTTCTCTGATAGAACCGGAACTGATGTCCGAACAATGGAACAGCCAGACATGGTACATCCATGACTCCTGCCGGACATCTGGAAAGGCGACCGGTAACCTGCACCTTCTTCCCTCCTACGACGAATACCTGATAGGATACAAGGACCGGACGGACGTCCTACCCAAAGAGGACTATTCCAAAGCTTTCACCAACAACGGATTGTTCTTTCCGGTACTTCTCTATAAGGGGCATGTAGTAGGAAATTGGAACAAGGCGTCCAAGAAAAAAGAAATCTTCCCGGAGCATTCGCTTTTCCGGAAAGACATCTGCCTGAAAGAGGAGTTGCTGAACCAGGCTAAAGAAAAGTACGTCCGGTTCCTAACACATTAAAGGCGGTCATCGAAGATTTTCATTGAAGAATCTCTCTATTTTGCCGAATGGAATTACCTCTATATTGTCATACAAGTCTACATGGTTTGCACCGGGAATAATCAGCAGTTCCTTATTATCACCCTGCAACTTTTTAAAAGCATCTTCACTGAAATAACGTGAATGGGCCTTCTCACCGTGCAGCATCAACACTGCACTACGGATTTCATCACTATATGAAAGGATAGGCATATTGATGAACGAAAGCGGTGAAGTCTTGTTCCATCCGTGGTTAGAGTTGAGTGACCGCTTATGATAGCCGCGCGGTGTTTTATAATAGGCATGGTAGTCCTTCACAAATTGTGGAGCATCGGCAGGCAACGGGTCTACTACACCTCCTCCAAAAGCAAATGTACCGTTTCTATAATCCTCCGTACGCTGAGCATTAAGCTGGCGCCGCAATTCATGCCGTGCATCGGCATTCATAGAATCGAAATAACCGTTAGCATTGACCCGGCTCATGTCGTACATGGTTGCCGTAACTGTAGCCTTGATGCGAGTATCGATAGCCGCTGCATTAAGCGCCATGCCTCCCCATCCACAAATACCGAGAATGCCGATGCGCTCTGCATCTACATCGTCACGGGTGGAAAGATAATCGACCGCTGCACTGAAATCTTCCGTATTGATGTCCGGCGAAGCCACATAACGGGGCTGGCCGCTACTTTCTCCCGTATAGGATGGATCGAAAGCAATCGTCAGGAATCCACGTTCTGCCAATGTCTGCGCATACAAGCCCGAAGCTTGTTCCTTCACGGCACCAAATGGGCCACTGATGGCAATGGCAGGCAATTTACCCGTCACATTCTTGGGTACATACAAATCGGCGGCAAGTGTAATGCCGTAACGGTTGTGGAAAGTTATCTTTTTATGGTCTACTTTATCACTCTGTGGGAATGTCTTGTCCCACTCTTGAGTCAGATTCAAATTCTCTTCCATAAATTTATTATCATTATTAGGATTATTTTCTGTTGCAGACAAATGTCCTGCAGCACAAAGGCTAATAACCATCGCCGCACATATGTTTTTTACCATGTTCTTCATCTCTACTTCTTTAAGTTTCGGTTGGAAATTCATTTCTTAATCCATTGCTTGACAGTTTCCCGGCTCGCTCCATTCAGCAGCCTGCCTTTTCCCCAGTTTATGCCGGGGTAATTCGTCTGCAATTCCTTTTCTGCATTAGAAATACTGCTGCTTCCCGAAGTGGCGAATGGAATAACCGTTTTACCTGCAAAATCACCGCTTTCTATAAATGTATTGATGATTCTTGGAGCCAAATTCCACCAAATAGGAAAACCTATATAAATGGTATCATACTCCGCGAGACTTCCCAATTTAGAATACAATGCAGGACGTGATTTGGAATCCGACATCTCCACACTGCTGCGCGAAGCTTTGTCGTGCCAGTCCAAATCAGCAGCCGTGTACTTTTTCGCAGGCTGTATTTCGTAGAGGGTCCCATCAACAGCTTCTGCCACCAACTTGGCAGCCCTTGCCGTTGTTCCCGTTGCCGAGAAATAAGCTACCAGTGTCTTACCACCTTTTTTCTGTGCGTTAACAGTAATAGACAACAGCATAACTGCCATCATAAACAACACCAATCTTTTCATACGATATATTATTTAGTTGAAACATATAAATCCAATTGTTATAGCGATACAAAAGTAGCGGGTATTATTATTACATAGGTATCCAGATTACTGATTATATAACCCGAATTACTGATAGATGTCCGAGAAGAGAAATAAAAAATCCCGTAAAATCAAGGTTTTACGGGATTTGTCATACTTTGAATCCTTTTTGTCTTTGGAGCTCTGCGGAGAGACAGGGAACGATTAACTTTTATTTCCCCTACTCATTATCAGCATCTTACCAAAAGCCTCTACTCCTATGACACCGAATAATTCACCGCAAATATGCTGCAACTTTCTTCCTGTTACACTCTTACTTTTACAAAGGTAGTAAAAAAATGGCATAAATACAAATCAAACGCTTGATTTAACGAACATAACTTTTATAATTTTCTTCCAATAACAATTGCAATTTTAGAAAGAGGATAAAGAAACTTACCACCTATAACAGTATAAGCTATCCCCTTTTCATCACGTAACTTTTGCAAAGTTCTGCTTGATATATGCAACACGCCACATACCTGTTCACCAGTCATATAAACCTCATTGGCGATAGGAACAGGCAAATCTTGAAATTCAAGTACCTCTTTAGAACATTTCTTAAGTATCCTCATCATCATTATGTACTCTTCTGACTGCTTTGTGATTACTCCATCCATATGTTATCTTGCTTTTTGAGTTAATACTTTGACCAAATCACTCTCTTTATACATATATTTGCCACCTATAAAAGAACACGGAATAATTCCGTATTCCCTATAGCTTTGCAAAGTTCGTTTGGAGATATTCAAAGCCAAGCAAACCTCCTGGGCATCCATTCATTTTTCCTTTTCAACAATTCCAAATTTCTTTTTAACAGCTTCAATCTGTGTGAATAAATCCTCAACCTGCTGTTTTAACCGTAAATACGCATTTTTCTCAATTACAACTAACTCCATAATAAATTTGATTTATGATTTTACTATTTGTGAAGCAAAGTAAAGCACATTTCCACATCCGACAAAACTTCCGGAATCAAAGTCACCCATTGGCGTACATTGTCCCCTAAAACATACCCTGAAATATTGTCATGTCATTTCTTTCCCCATATTTACTCAAAGTAAAAACTTTCAGAATCCCGATATAAAGGTGAAAGGCACATCACCGACATCCGCCGGCAATGCGCCTTCCAACCCTCACTTGTTTTCCGTTATCCCTTATATCCTTATACTTTTACTGTTCCGTAAAACTACTTTTTCCTTTATCTCCACCTTCTGCCGTGTATCGGAAAATTGCTCGCGCAACAGTTTTCCGACCAGTTTCTTTGCTCTGTCCTGCATCTCGTCATAAACATTCCATCTGTTCCGGCCCAGTAATGCTCTTTCTATCCTTTCAAATTTCTCATAGAAACTGAAATTATCAGGATACTCATCCATCAGTCCGTCCCTCGGATAACCCTTGTCCATGATATGAAGCAAGGTCATCCGGTCATAGTTATCCACGCTCTGGAACAGGCCAAGCCCCTTCTCATTGTCCGGCAGCCGGGCATAATTCTCCCACGTGAGTGAAAGGTCATACACCTCTGTCTGTACGCTTTTAAGAGCTGATTTATCAAGGAAGGCATCCGGTGGAATCTTCTCCAATAGTAACAGGGTATCGTTATCATCATAACAGAGGTTTATCTTCCCCGCCATCAGCGAAGGCCATCCCCGAAGTTCATACACGGTCAGCGACTTTCCTTCAAAGTCCGGCTCAAAGAAACATCTCTCGATATTCTCCTCCATAAAGGCCCCATATTGGTAGTTCCCTTCATAGTTCCGGCTGAAAAGAAGCCCCCCTTATCCGTTTCAACGCCCGTATAGAACTTGTTCCCGTGCCTCAAATCATCCAGCATATCAGCCACCACTACGGGTGATAACTTTATTTCCTCCCACATTTCCGGAGTGAGCCGGCGGGTATAGGTATCATCCTTCGAGAACGGTTCTGTTTCATTTCACAGGCAATACACCACTTCCGACAGACGCTGGAATCTCTGTAACATAATCCCATGACTACATATACACTGCCGTCTTTTAGCGTTCCATTCTGTTCATTTTCCATATATCAAAGAGTTAAATGTTCATACTCTGTTTTTTCTTTTTAAACGGTATCCTCGTCTTCACTTCCGGCGGCGGGAACCGGGCATTATCCGGTCGCGCAACCGGCGGCGAGACAATCCATCGCTCATTGAGAAGCGGCGCACAGACCAGTCGCAAGTCTCCCAGCCTGTTGAACTTTCTCAGTGTGGGTGCCATGTCGCACCGCTTCGTGCAAATCCCGTATCGGAATATATCCGGTGAGGCGGTCTTGCAGTCCCCGATTTCCGCCCGAAATTTCGCGTCCAACGGTGCCACCTCATGGAGTCTTAATTCCTTTGGTTTTCGTTTCTCGTCCAAAAAGTGTACGGTCAAATCGTTCAAAAACTCTTCATGCGTTCCGACAGCCAACATATCAGCAAGCGGCTACGGCTGCATATCATGTGTGAAATCCACGAGGCTATCTGCCGCCTTCGCTATGGCGGCGAGCCCGTGGACTGACCTGCCAACCCCACACCTGAATATCCATCTTAAAAAAGTCGGGCAATCCCTATGCGGCTGCCCGGATTTTCAATATTTTTCCATACCTCTTTCACTCAATATGATTGTCTATTCATGCCAGTTCTACGAATTCACAGCCTTTCAACAACTTGGTCGGAGGCAACAACAGCGTACAGCGGTAATAGCTCTTGCTGCAGACGAACAGTTCCTTGTCGTAACGGTACGTTTCGGGAACGCTGGTTGCCAGCACCGTCAGCTTTAGCCGCTACATCATCATCTGATAGAGGTCGAACACCTCGGTATTGGCCTTGTAGTCTATCTTGTTCCAAAAGAAAAGGATATCTCTCAAGGGAATTTCAGGCTTGTTGCGGACATAGTCCAACACGATGGTCGAAGAAGAGAGGCTGCTCCGCATGACCATCTTATCCACCGTGATCGGAGTAATCACGTAATCATATTGACAATAGTGTGGAACCCACCCTAAGCATTCACCCTACCTGATGTAACGACCAGTATCAAGTCGATAGTACTCTCTCTGTTTTTTATCAACTCATCAACGGCTTCCCACACTTCCTCCCCCATGGCACCGATAATCGGATAGGCTTTCTTTCGGATGCGTTCCCATTGCTACTTTGCGGTATTCACTAGGGCTTACACCATAATGTTTCCTGAATACTTCCCTAAAATATTTTGCATCACTGAATCCGGTTGCATCCGCAACTTCTATTATCGTGCACCTTTCCTGGATTAGCAGGTTTGCCGCATGTTGCAGGCGGATGGAACGGATGTAGTCGGCCGGTGCGTATCCTGTCAATGTCTTGAGCTTGTTGAAGAAACTCGAACGGCTCATGTGCTGGATTTCACAGAGGGTGTCCACGTTGAAATCAGGACTGGTAATATGTTCCATAACACATTCTCTCACGGTGGCAATGAATTTCCAGTCCAATGCGTTACTGCATCCTTCAGGTAACGGGCCGGTACCAGATTTTAGTCCGGCATATGTTTTTCGGAGCAATATCCGGTTGCGCAGTATGCTCCTGATGTTCGCCTTGAGCACATTCACACTGAACGGCTTGGTTATATATGCATCGGCTCCCTTGTCCAACCCCTTGAGCATATTTTTCTCATCGCTGAGTGCCGTTAGCAGGATGACCGGAATATGAGAGGTTTCAATGTCCGACTTGATGGCTGCACATAGTTCATCACCGCCCATCTCCGGCATCATGACATCCGAAAGGATCAGGTCCGGGTTATATTCCCTTGCCACGACCAACGCGTCGCGTCCGTTTGTGCATGATTGGACGTGGTAGTCCTGTCCCAAGAGTCTCTCAATGTATCCCCGCAAGTCATCGTTGTCCTCCACTACAAGAATACGTGATGAACTTTTGCCATTTTTCATCGTTTCCATCCGCAGTTCGGCAGAACACGTTTCCGGTTGTGGCGGGGCTGCATCTTCCGTCTTTGCCACTGTTATGAAACGTGCCTTGCGCAAATGCCTGTTTCCCATGGGGAATGTAACACGTACACAGGTACCTTCCCCTTCCGTGCTTGATATAAAGATCCTTCCCTTATGCAAACGTACCAGTTTGCAGACCAGCATCAGGCCGATTCCGCTTCCCGGCACTTTCTGATTAACGGCATTGCTGCCCCTGAAAAACCTTCCGCCCAGATATTTCCTCTCCCCGGCGGGAATTCCAATCCCCGTATCACTTACCTCTATGCTCCATGTATTCTGTTCAGTGTAGGCACAAACATGGACATTACCATTTCGGGGGGTATATTTCAAGGCATTTGACAATAGATTCTTCAATATGGAATCCATTTTGTCCCTGTCAAACCAGACATTCATAAAAGGGAACTTACTTTCACATGAGAGGTTGACATTTTTCTGTGACGCATATGTCCGGAAAGTTTCGCAAGTACTTTCCAGGTAGCTGTGCAGCTCATATTCGCCAACATATAATTGTGAGGTGTAAACGTCCGCCCTTTCGAAATTGATCAGGTCGGTAACCAATTGCAGGAGGTTATTCACGCTTCTCAAGGCCACTCCCACGTTATCCGTCCCTTCCTCTTTTACCTGCTGCCTTTCCACCACTTCTTCCAAAGGAGCTTTTATCAGAGTGAGGGGGGTACGGATATCATGGGCGGTATTTATGAAGAAGCGTGTCTTTTCCTCCGATAGCCTTTTTTGTCTGCGCAACATGACGATCCTAACTGCTATTGTAACGGCTGATATGGCAAGAAGTGCATATCCCGCTATGGCCCATGCGCTCGCCCATGGTGGACGGGCGACAACCACTTCAATACTTTTCTCCTCATAAACTTTGTATTTTTCTTCGTTGGATATGGCACAGATATGCAGGATGTACTTGCCTGGGGAAAGACCGGTGACCTGTATTTGCCCGTCCTGCAACGGGTGGCTCCAGCCGTTATAGGCGCCTTCCAATTTCCATGAGTACAGAATGTTTGAAGGATAATCATAGTTAATGGATATTGCTTCCAGGGAGAAGCTGCTCTGGTCATAAGCCAGTTCAAGTCTGTAATTACCAGCAATGTCCTTTTTTAACGGCGACCCTTCCTCACCAGGATAGACCGGACGTGAAGAAACGGTAAAATCCCTCAGGAGCATCTGTGAGAACTGTGGAACGGGAATCTGCAAGTCAACCGGGAATATGACGATGCCATCATTGCTTCCGAACACAAGACTGTCCCCATACTGGGTTGAAGCGCCGGCATTGAAGCATACGCTCATCAATCCTTGTTCCGCCGTCCAGTTTTGGAAAGTCCGGTCTTCATACAGGAAAGTAACTATGCTGTTTTCCGTACCGAGCAGCAAGCTGCCATCCGGTCTTGGAATGACAATATAAATGTTATCAGAGACAAGGGCACAGTTTTCCATGTGGTACTGGTGTATAAATTTATCGTTTGCACCGTCATATACAAGCAGTCCCGCTCCTCTAGTCCCCACATATAGTGTGCTGTCCGCAGCTTGGTACAAAGTACTGACATGGACTGTCTCGACCGGGAAATCTATGCGACGGTAATCTCCCCGGAGCTTGTCCAGCAGGTATAATCCCATAGTTGTACCTACCCAGATGCGTTCCGCGTCCTTTTCCAGTATGGCGGTAATGGACCCCAGTCCCGGGTAGAGTCGTATGTCACCGGTTTCAGGGTTGATGCGTTTGAGATTACAGTATCCGCCTGACCATATATCCCCTCCGGAGTCCTTTATTATGTCACTGATATATTGGTCAGGGCTTATTCCTGCCAGGGAGGAAGGTGAGATGTACTCCACCGTGCCTTTCTTCTTGTCAATCCTGTATATACCTGATGTATACCCACCTGCCCAGATAATGCCGGGTAATACCTCACAGAGGCTCAGGAAGATATTGTTGTCATCGCCTTTCAAGTGCTCGGAACTGCTAAGGAAGGAAGTCCACTGACCGGTTGCGCTGTGAAGCAGGCTGATCCCGTTGCTGGTGGCGAACCACAGGTCACCCTCGCCGTCCCGGACTACATCATGGACCTGGTTATTGGCCAGCGAACTGTTGTTGCCCGGTGAATGCTTGAGCCATTTGTAACTTCTGTAATGGTCGTTGCGTATTGTAATCCCGGTAGGATAATTGGCCATCCATATCCGTCCGTCTCCATCCACATAAATATCATTGATGTTGTTCCCGTTCATACCGTTATAATTGCTGTAGTCGGCGGTTATATAAGGCCGGGCGGAGAGAGAATCAACGTCAATCTTGTATACTCCCCTGCCTCCCGTGGCTACCAGCAGTTGCCGCTTTCCAAAGGGGGTGATTCGTTTGATTGCCACGTTCTGTAGCGGACCGTCCGCGATGATGGTTGAAGTCGTGTTCATTCCGTATGCTATAATTCCTTCCTTGAAGGTTCCTATGAACAGTTTCTTTGAATCTTGGTGGAAATAAAGCTCACTTACCGGTATACAGATACTGTCAGTATATGTTCCGACCACAGTTTCCAGGACACCTTCCTTTTCTATGGTTTGCAGTAACCCGTTTGATGTCCCTATAAAAAAGTTTGTACTGTCGGTCTGCGTGATTGCAGTAATATCGTTCGAGGCAGGGGAGTCTATTCTGTCCGTAGTGCCTGCGCGGGTATCATAGCGTATAATACTGTCACCATGGCAGAGCCAGATACGGTCATTACTGTCCATATAGGTACAATTGACGGTGCCTGATGTTACGTCATCCTGCAGGCCGTTAAGCTTGTAGGTCATAACAAAACGGTCACGGGCGGTGTCGTACCGGAATATGCGTCCTTTTCTACCCACAACCCACAGCCTGTGCCTGCTGTCGGTATATAGCCAGTTCAGGTTGATTTGCGGCGCCACCTCCATACTTCCGTCAAAGACGGCATAATGTTTAATCTTGCTTCCGTCATAACGGTCTATCCCTTCCTGGGTAAGGAACCACATGTACCCGTGCCCGCCTTTCTGGATGCGGAAAATTCTCCGGTTGCTTAGTCCGTCCTCTATGCCCAGGTATTTATAAATTTGACCCTTGCAAGTAGTAAAAGTGGCTATTAGTAAAGGGAACAGAAAAAGCACCCTCTTTAAAATCTGAAAGTATGTCATTTGTAGTAAAAGTGTGTTAAGTTAAATGTTACCCGCAAAAATAATAAAAATAGTTTAAATTTAAAAAGGCAATGCAAGTTAGTCATTGCCTTTTATAATGCGGATATCAGTTGGCCCGATTTCAGAAAAGATATAACATGCTTAAAAATGACATCAACCTGTCATACTGTTTGGGGGACCGAACTTCTTACTTGATTTAATGAAATACTGTCAGATATCCACCCTTTCTTGGGTCTTCCTGCTACCGTAGGCGCCTGCAATACAGCACAATACCGCTCCGGAGAGAATTGCAAGGAACGAAATCAGTGCGGACCTCGCTGCGGCATCCGTTGCCTTATCGGCAGCCACGAGTGCCTCATGCTTGATTTCTTTCCATTCCTGTGCGGCTTTCTTCAGGGTCACCTCCAGTTTGTCTATCTGTTTGCCGGCTTCCATACGTGCATTTTCCAGCAAGTTCATATATTGGTCAATAGTTTTATTTGCTTCCGCTTTTGACATATTGGTGTTGTTTGCTATAGCTTTAGCCAAATCATTCCGGTCTATATTTTTGCTGATACTTTCTGTACGTTGTTTCAACCGGTCAAGGAAACTGTCAATGCTCTCATCCGCTTGTTGTGGGGAACGTACTATTTTTTTTACGGACGCTTCCAGGTCATCCTTCACTTCCGCCAGTTGCTTCTGCAGGTAATCCGGCTGAAGTTCCTTCACATCGCTTTTTAGAAGTGCGGTACGGATATTCTGCGGTATATTCCCTTCTTTCAGGGTTGCATTAAAATCGATTTTTCCGAACAGCTCCTTTGCGTCTTCAGATAATGCGGCAACTCCGTTTCCAACGGTATCACCTGTTCCAGACAAAACGCTGCCCGTAACGGACGAGACCGCTCCAAGAGTATTCACCGTCATTTTTGCCGCACCGACAGCCAGAAAAATTCCCAGTACCACAGCCACAATCAGTGTGGTCGCCCAGACCAGAAATCCGTGTATCATTCCGTCCATACCGGCCAGTTTCCCGGCCACAAAGCCTCCTGCAGCCATGCCGGCAACCAGAATGATAGCGGATCCGATTCCAACAGCAGTGCCGATGCCCGCAACCGGGTGATCTGATAATGGATCAAACATAAACAAACCAATACTTGAATTTAAAATAGACAGTAACACGGATATTGCCAATACAGTCATGACACCGCCGAAAACACTGCCCCAGGACACTCTACCCTTCAGTCCTGCGAAACTTAATTTTTTCATAATTGTCAGGTTTTTAATTAATACTATGATTTGTATCTCTATAAAAAAACAGCATTGAAAGAATATTTGTTTGATGAATATTTGTCATTTCAACAGATATTTGTGTTAAAAAACGCATGTATATATAAAGTTATATTTGATGCCGTTATATATAAATCCAAGAATTTGCACCTTATATATCTATGATGTGCTTTCACTGCCAATACAGGCTTCTGGCACCATCCGACTTCTTAAATAGATGTTAAATCCATTTCTATTTTTCGAACCATCCTTTTTAACGGGCTGTTTTTTAAACAAAGGTTATGACAAAGTAATTCATTAGATTATGCACAGTCATAACTACACAACAGACAGTACAACGTGTGTGACATATTTATTGTATCACTATTAATTTATTTAATTATGAAAAAATCTATCTTTGTTTTAGCACTAAGCATGAGTATTCTTACCATGCATGCGCAAAATGACCGTACGGCCCTTGAAGGCACACGCCCTGGTGACAACTGGTCTATTGAACTGAAAGCTGGTGCTGTAACCCCTTTGACTCACAGCTCCTTCTTAAAAAATGCCCGACCGGCCTTCGGATTCGGAATCGGAAAACAACTTACTCCTATATTCGGTCTAGGTATTCAAGGTATGGGATATGTAAATACCTCAGCCAGCAAAACTGCATTTGATGCTTCCGAAGTGAGCTTACTCGGTAAAGTCAACCTGATGAATCTCTTTGGAGGTTATATGGGCGAACCACGCATTTTTGAAATCGAGACTCTGACAGGTATCGGCTGGCTACATTACTATCAGAATGGCCCCGGTGATACAAATTCCTGGTCTACACGCCTTGGTCTAAACTTGAACTTCAACCTAGGTGAGGAAAAAGCATGGACACTCGGTATCAAACCAGCTATCGTATATGATATGCAAGGAGACTTCAGCAAAACTAAAAGCCGTTTCAACGCCAACAATGCCACTTTTGAACTGACTGCCGGACTGACCTACCATTTCATGTGTAGCAACGGCTCACATCATTTCACAACAGTGAAGCCTTACGACCCAGTAGAAGTAGGCGAGCTAAATAATGCAGTCAACCGTCTGCGATCACAACTGAGCGACAAGGACATGCAACTGAGCAATGCCGTACAACAGGCCAACAACTTACAAAAGGAGCTGGCAGATTGCAGAACCCAAGCTGCCAACATAGAAACCGTGGTAAAAACCAACCGCATTCCAGAATCCATCATTACCTTCAGACAAGGAAAGTCCGTGGTTGATGCTTCCCAACTGCCTAATGTGGAACGTGTAGCCATTTACATGAAAAAACATCCTGAAGCTAAAGTCGTCATCAAAGGATATGCCTCTCCCGAAGGTAACCTCGCTTTCAATGAGAAACTGGCAAAAGCACGTGCTCAAGCTGTGAAGTCCATACTTGTAAAAAAATACAAGATTAACGACACCCGCATTACCGCCGAAGGACAAGGAATCGGTGATATGTTCTCCGAACCGGACTGGAACCGTGTCAGCATTTGTACTATCGAAGAAGGCAAATAATCTACTACCGTAAACGGAAAGCAAATTTCAATAAAACGGCTTTCCCATTTCTCACTCCCCCCTTACTTCACTCCTGTTTCTCAACAGGAAGAAAGTAAGGGGGAATTAACAAAATATATTATGGACTTACATTCAGGTTTACCCTATTGGATCGTCAGAAATTCCCTATTGGACTATTTCCACCCTTTGGAGGATGATCTGTCAACAGATATCGTCATCGTAGGTTCGGGTATAACAGGCGCTTTGATGGCACACGAATTGTGTCGTGCCGGAATAGAATGTTGCGTGATTGACAAACGCAGCATCGCAACCGGAAGCTCTGCTGCAAGTACCGCTTTACTACAATATGAAATAGACGTACCCCTCTGCCGGATGGCAAAAATCATCAGGGAAGAAAATGCAGCAACCGCCTATCATGCATGCCTGCAATCCATTTCTGATATAAAGAAAGTACTAAAGGAAACAGATGTCGATGCCGGATTTGAGCAATTGTCCAGCGTCTTTTATGCCAGCTGCTCGGCAGACAACAAACTTCTGGAACAAGAATACGAAATACGGCAAAAGCATGAATTGCCGGTCAATCTGCTCAAGAAACAAGAAATCAGAAAACGATATAAGGTGAAAGTGCCCGGCAATGCCCTGGTGAATGAAACATCCGCACAGATGGATGCCTACAGAGCTGCAACCGGACTGCTCACCTATCATATGAAGGAGAACGGTCTGAAGGTCTTTACCCATACCAACATAAAGAAGTGCACTGAAACATCTGATGGCTGTATCATGATAACAGACAAAGGAAATAAAATTAAGTGCGGATATGTAATCGTAGCCACCGGATTTGAGGCCGGACAATTCCTTCCCAAAAAAATTATGGATTTGACTTCTACTTATGCACTCATATCACATCCGGTAGCCCCCGAATATCTCTGGCCGGAACATTGCCTGATCTGGGAAACAGCCGATCCATATCTTTATATCCGTACCACCGACGGAAACCGTATTATTGTAGGTGGTGAGGATGAAAAGTTCAGCGATCCAGAGCACCGTGACTCACTACTCAGAAAGAAAATCCGTATTTTGGAGAGAAAAGTCAGAAAACTATTCCCCGATATCCCTTTCAAAACAGAAATGGCATGGTGCGGTACCTTCAGTAGCACCAAAGACGGGCTACCTTTCATCGGCAATTGGCCCGGCAAGGAACGAATATTTTTCGATCTGGGATATGGCGGAAACGGAATCACTTTCAGCATGATCGGAGCGCAAATAATTTGTCATAAGCTACAAGATATTAAAGATGAACGTAGTCACGTTTTCGGCTATGATAGAATCGAAAAATATTGGTAAGACAGACAAGAAGAAAAGACCTCTCTCTGTGCATTCTTTTAGGTACGGATTTCACGGTTTTAATTTACCCCGCGTAATCCGTGCCTAAAATATTATCATAATGACAAGTCTCATATACTTTTGACATTACCTTTGTATACTCCTATACAAACATCCCAAAACAAAAATAAATCGGTCACTTCTATCAACCAACACATTTTTATTTTGGGATATTCCTATCTATTCAGCATAAACAGCTATGTGACCATCAATACCTTTCAAGACCGGTCCCCAGCCACTGTGCCATACGAGGCTTACCATAAAAGTAATAGAACAACAATCCTACCCAACTGGTCAAAACTACCAGGATAATGGCTATTAACCTTCTTTCCGCCGGCGCATGAATACGCCATATCTCTAGAGCAGCTTTGATAGTTAAGACCAATCCTATAATCCATATTACAAATCCAATCATAATTCTTCTTTATATAAGATATTACTACTAACAGAATGATATATAAAAAAATCAATCAAGTTTTTTACTTGCTTCTTTTTTTACATCTTCATACCCTTCCTTTATTTCTGTCTTGGCCTTTTCAGCTCCTTGTTTGACATCTTTCTTCGCATCTTTCAATGCGTCCTTTACAGCATCAGCGCCATCTTGAACTTTATCGGCTACCTTATCCACTACAACTTTTCCGGTATCCGCCACTTTTTCCTTAGCTTCATCTAACAGGTCTTCCGTCTGACCGGTTATCTTATGAAAAACGTTACATACTTTTTCCTTCAATTTCTTGGCTTTTGAAGTACGTGAGAAACGATAAGCCAGAGTACCGATGACCGTACCTATTCCCAGGCCGATCCATAAACTAGAATTTCTATTTTCCATAATTAAGTTGGTTTTAAACGATTAAAATAATTAAAGTTCAATTTTCTTTCTGTTATAAGACAGAGAAGCGATCCCGATAACAATGTACCATAAAAAATACATAAACTATTTTTTAAAGTAACACACTCAGTTCTGAAATTTACATGTAAATATATAGATAGATATATCATCCGCTTATTTCCAATATAAAGGCATATCCTGCGATCCTTTATTTTATTATCACTTTACCTACCTGCGGGAACTTGAAAAGAAATAAACTATTGCCCCGATGACAGAACTGGCTATTAGCCTGACCCGCAAATCAAAACTTAGACTTTTCATGGCTGTAGATTTTAATAATGAAACAATCCTGATATTTTATCCTTTCGTAACAATGCAGGTTCAGTCAGTTACGACAATGTAATATACCACTTGCTCCTTTCTCTACAAACTGGCAATTCAAATGTAACCAACTTTAATCCCTGCCATATACTAAAAACACAGCATTAAAAAAAATGGTTCGAGGCATAAAAACGGAATTAACATCATTTTTTGCTTTATAAAAAATTGAGAAAAGCGCTCGTATATTAACATCAAAAGTCTTTGTATATGTAACAATATATAGCAAACAAATGTAAGCAAACGTTTGTTATTTCCATTAAAAGGAGATCATTCTTCTTTTAAATAAATATTTTATTAACTAAATGCCTTAATTATGAAAAAATTATTCTTGCTGGCCATGATTGCATTGGCATCTGTGGGCATAAATGCCCAAACAGTTAAAGGTGAAGGCTCTTTGATGGGCAACATCGGTTATCAAACGAACTATGAGAGGTTCGGTTTGGGAGTACAAGGACGTTACGCGATAGCGAATAATCTCCAGATTGCTCCGGATGTAACGTTCTACTTTCCTAAAGACAAAGTTACCGGACTGGATGTAAGCGTGAATTTCCATTATGTATTCAACTTTAAAGAAGACGGCCAAGGATTTTCGGTCTATCCCCTTGCAGGTATCGGCATGCAGAACAACTTCTATGGCAAAAAGAGTGTTGAGATAGACGGGAAAGAAATGGAAATGGACCGGAGCAACTCTACCAAATTCGCTTTCAATTTGGGAGGAGGTATCACATTACCCATCTCCGAACGGAGTTATCTGAATGCAGAAGCCAGGTTTATGTTTGCCAAAGATGACAATGTGGCAATCATGCTGGGATATGGATACAGATTCTAAAAAGCCAGCACGCTGATAATCTAATTGTTTTTCAAATAATAAACACCTTTATCAGGCATTTACAGTGTCATTTTACCGTTAAGTAAAATGACACTGTATCTTAAGTAACACATCGCTCACGCTCTATATTACCTGCTCTTCCATTACACAAATTCAATGCAGAATGACGGGGTCCTGGTCTACCCCATAATCTTCCGGTTTATAATATCTATCTTTGGAAGGAGTCGCCAAAAAACAACTATTTCCCAACACATCACAAATAGCAGGATACACTTTTCCTCGGGGCGTTCTCAACAGTAAGATACAATATTCGTCCTTAACAACATATCCCAGCTGGAAGGAAGTTCTATCCGGGCTTTTAAGCATCCTGCTATGTATTTCGGGTTCCCCTCCTGCAAAGAGCAAATCCAGTTCTACCACACCATCTTTTGCCAAATCCAACTTTAACAAATTACGATACGGAGAAGCAAACACAGCTCCCAAAACGTACCACTGCAAGCTATCCACTGCCTGTAAACCACCTGTTGCCTGCTCCGGTGCGGACAGCACATCACATCTTTTTTCCCTTATGCGTTGCATCAGGGAGAAATCGAAAGGACTTAACAAGTGAGAATTTCTCATTGCACAATTCACAAACGAAAAATTCCCCTCCACATCATTCTTTATAGCCTCAGGGCCGACATCAAAGATTCTATAACCCTGTTTTGCCACTTCGATGATACAGTTCGACATCTTCGCTTGAAACGGAGTCGCCGCCTTATGGTCCCGATAGAGGAAAGAAGTCCCGAAATCCGACAAATAGGAATAGAAGATGTTCTTGTCCAGCACCAACGTAGGATTCCTGTCTGCCGCAACCACAATGCCACGGTCCACCGTGTCATAATACACCTCGTTAAAAATGAAAAAGCCATCCGCTTCCACACGTATCCCTTCCGTAGAACGGAAACCTTTCAACCCCAAGTCCAGACCGCCAGTGGTGTGCATGGAGAGAATATGCAGGTTATTCAAAATATGTCCTGCCGACTTTGTCACGAGTCCATACTTCGTACTGTATATAAAGGTATTGGAAATCTTACAGTCACAGCAGGCTTGGTCTATATAGATACCATATACCTCTTCGTTGGACGAAATGCCTTGTATGGTCACATTGTCTATTTTGGTGTCACTGCTTCCCGTTCCTCTGAAGTCGTCGGTAACGCCGATGCGGATATGTGTGTTGCGCCCCTTAAACAGACTGATGTATTTCAGGGAAACCAGCTGCTTTAAACCGTTGACCATAATCCCGTTGTCCACGTTAGAACAGTCGAACATTCCTCCTTCGACATAAGAGAAGCGCCGATGAGTAACATCGGGCGTTGTCATCTCCGAATAACCGACTTTCAACAGTGCTTCCATCGGTAAATCGGTCTTTATCAGCGCATTTTTATCAAAGAGGATGTTCACGTTCTTCGTATAGTCGTAGGGAAGGACAACGGGTTCCGACAGATTATATATGCCGGCGGGGAAATACAATGTCTTCCCGTAACTTCTCGTTACAAGTTCATTCAGTTCAGAGCCTATCACAGCCCCATCGTTCCGAATGCCATGCTTAATGACAGAAACAATGTCACTTCCCTGCCCCACTCGCTTTCCCGCCCGGAGCGGCAGGAAAGCATACAGCAGAAAGCCACAAAGAATAATCAAACCATATTTCTTTTCTTTCATGATTCCATTTCTTCAGATTAAAAAAACTACTCAGCTTTGAACACCTTCGTCTGGACATCACGGCTGTTAGGACCGACCATCACTTGAAACTCACCCGGATCATACCCGTATTGCAAGTCCGAATGGTAGTATTTCAAGTCCTCCTCTGTCAACGTGAACACCACTTCCCGCTTTTCCCCCTTCTTCAAGAAGATGCGCCGGAAAGCTTTCAGTTCCTTGACGGGACGTGCCACCTCAGCCATCACATCACGCAGATAGAGCTGTACGATTTCCGTACCGTCACAAGTACCGGAATTGGTGACCTCCACAGAAACCGCCAGTTCTCCGTTCTTGGGAAGGCATTCCGAACCAAGCCGTATATCGCCATACTCAAAAGTCGTATAGCTCAGCCCGAACCCGAAAGGATAAAGCGGTTCATTACTTTGGTCAATATAGTTACTCTGGTAGCGGTTGAACACCCCATCTTGCGGATCGGGGCGACTGGCACTCAAATGGTTATAGTATAACGGCATCTGTCCTACGGCACGTGGGAAACTGGTAGTGAGCTTTCCGGCAGGCACGGCGTGCCCAAACAATACATCGGCTATGGCATCGCCCGCCTCACTGCCCGCAAACCATACGTTCAGTATAGCAGGAACATGTGCCGTTTCCCAATTAAGCACCAACGGACGTCCCGTAAACAATAACAGCACCACCGGCTTTCCCGTCTTCACCAGTTCTTTCAGCAACGCTTGCTGCGCATCCGGCAGTTCCAGTTCCGTACGTGAGGCCGATTCACCCGACATATCCGCACACTCACCCAAAGCGGCAACAATCACATCCGCACGGGCAGCCACCTGCAACGCCTCCCGAAGTAATTTCCCATTGTCTCCACGCTCCAAAGGACGGAAGCCGACGGCGCCTTTCTCCATTTCCTCCTCGTAATAGATATTGCTGCCTTTGGCATGAAAGACTTCGCCCCTGCCCTTCATCGCGTCGCGCATCCCATCGAGCAGGGAACGGTGGTCGGAAGGAACACAAGTCAGACTCCACATGCCGCACATATTGTTGCGGGCATCGGCCATAGGTCCTATCAGCGCTATCTTCTTATCCATAGAAAGAGGCAGCAGACTTCCCTCGTTCTTCATCAGCACGAAGGTTTCACGTGCCACCTCACGCGCTTCCTTGCGGTGCTCGGGCGTAAAGATTTCCTTCTCCGCACGTACCGTGTCGCAGTATTTGTAGGGATTGTCAAAAAGTCCCATTCTATACTTAGTCTCAAGCACCCTACGACAGGCACGGTCAATATCAGTTTCAGAAATGAGTCCTTCCTCCAATGCCGACTCCAAAGTATCCAGAAAACCGGCGGTGACCATATCCATGTCCGTTCCCGCCTTCAGAGCAAGCACGGAAGCCTCTTTCTTGTCGGCCACGCCGTAAGTTTTCATCTCTCCGATGGAATAATAATCGGTAACTACCATGCCGCCAAATCCCCACTCGTTACGAAGAAGATCGGTCAGCAGCCACTTATTGGCAGTGGCAGGAATGCCATCCACAAGGTTGAACGCGCTCATCACGCTCCCCACACCCGCCTCAACGGCTGCTTTATAGGGAGCCAGATAATTGTTGTACATGCTCAATCTGCTCATGTCCACCGTATTATAATCACGTCCCGCCTCGGAAGCACCATACAGTGCAAAATGCTTGACACAAGCCAGTATTTCATTATTAGCCTTCATAGCATCGCCCTGATAACCATGTACGTATGCCCTCGCCATCAAAGCGCCCAAGTAGGGGTCTTCACCGTTCCCCTCGGCAATGCGTCCCCAACGGGCATCGCGGCAGATATCCACCATCGGACTGAAATTCCAGCAGATTCCGTCGGCACTGGCCTCAGTAGCCGCCACGCGTGTCATCCGTCGGATGGCGACAGTGTCCCAGCTACACGACATGGCAAGCGGTATGGGGAATATTGTCTCATAACCGTGTATGACATCGGCTCCTACAATCAAGGGAATCTTCAAACGGGTTTCCTCCACGGCAATACGTTGCATCTCTCTGATTTTCCGTACTCCCTTCACATTGAAGAAGCCCGTGATTTCCTGCTTCCGTATCATTTCCGTGAGTTCGCCGTTCATCACCGTACCAGTCACTAAATCGCCTCCCGAGGGCAGGTTCAACTGGCCCAGTTTCTCCCGTACAGTCATCCGGTCCATCAGTCCGGTCACAAAACCGTCCATCTCCGTGCTATCCTTTCCCACAAACGAAGAACAAGCCTGCAGGAAGCATGCAAGCAGTACAACTGCAAAATATCCAACTTTCATATTTCTAATATTTTAATGGTTCACCTCTTCCAGATACAATATCCGACTGGCATAATCACTCATTTTATCTGCATCCATCCTATGTTCTCCGGGAATCTCCAGTCCGTGGCTCATCAGGAAAGAGCCACTCAGTACCTTTCCTTCAAAGGCAAGAGGAATATTGTCAATGCGGTTCAGCTCACGAATACGGTACTGTTTCCCCGCATCCAATCCTGCCATCCTGACACGCGGCAACTGCCGATTGACAAACTGTTCCAGCTTCCACCAATAGAAGACGGCTTTCGACTTATCTTCGCTGGCATACAACAGTGAGGCTACCCCCTGTCCGTCATACGGTGACACCAGCCGATAAAGTTCACCGAACTGCACCACCGGACGAATCTCTTTGTAAGCAGCAATCGCCTCACGGCAAAGATTCTTCTCTTCATCCGTCATATTCCGGGGTTGTATCTCCATACCGAGCCTTCCGCTCATTGCCACATCAATGCGATATTTCAAGGGCAAGCTGCGATGCGTCTGATGTATAATCCGCAAATCCAAATTTCCGCAGAATCCGAAACGAAGCGTTCGATTTTCA